>ODAI010604174.1_pt1 | contig 97053 bp, 87 predicted proteins | sample 1539321 | NCBI WGS metagenome assembly ODAI01 (sample SAMN02144231, study PRJEB22623) | gut metagenome | biome: sheep rumen | host: Ovis aries | place: New Zealand | reverse complement strand
TCAGTCCGGCTACCGATCGTTGCCATGGTGGGCCGTTACCTCACCATCTAGCTAATCGGACGCGAGCCCATCTTTCAGCGGATTGCTCCTTTGGTATACAGACGACGCCATCCGTATACATTATGCGGTATTAGCGTTCGTTTCCAAACGTTATCCCCCTCTGAAAGGCAGGTTGCTCACGTGTTACTCACCCGTCCGCCACTAAGATGATCAAAGCAAGCTTTTTTCATCTCCGTTCGACTTGCATGTGTTAGGCGCGCCGCCAGCGTTCGTCCTGAGCCAGGATCAAACTCTTCATCGTTGTATCAAAAGCCCGAAGGCTTCTAATCAAATGAAGTTTGTCCAAGCTGATTCCGAACATCTAGCTTTCGCTTCGTTCTGGAATTACCTGCTTGATTAAAATTCTTTTCGAATCTCAAGGGTAGTTTCAATTCGTTTCGAATGTTGTTCAATTTTCAAGGTTCCTGCCCTGCAACTGCAGGGTCTTTATTCTACCATCTCTTCTTCGGTTTGTCAAGAACTTTTTTCCTTCATCCAAGAAGTTTTTTTCGCTCCCGGCGTCCCCGCGAGACAGCTTCATTAATATATCACACCCTTTCCCCTAAAGTCAATACCTTTTTGCAAATTTATTTTTCTTTTTTCTTACCTGTTTTTCTTATACATTATATATAGTGTCTGTCCCACGCAGTTTTCCCGTATCTGGATTTTATATTCTTGTTCTCATCGCTGTGCATCAAATTTTTTTGACAAAACCCTTTTCAATCGCTACAATGGTCATAGTTATTTTTTGTATCAATGGAGGCATTCCCATGATTGATCGGCCATATGAGATCGCGGATGCCCACACACATATTTTTCCGCAGAAAATTGCAGAAAAAGCGGCCCATTCCATTGCGGACTTTTATAAGGTCAACGCCGGGGATGTAGGCACGGTGGACATCCTGCTGGAAAATGGCAGACGCCTTGGCATCAGCCATTACCTTGTCTGCTCGGTCGCCACGACGCCAAAGCAGGTACCGAGCATTAACCATTTTATCGCCCAGAACTGCGATGCCCATCCAGAATTTATCGGATTCGGCACCATCCACCCCGGCATGACTGAGACGGAAATGATAACCGAAGCGGTTCGGATAAAGGAAAAGGGCCTGCGCGGCATAAAGCTGCATCCGGATATCCAGGATTTTCTGCTGGATGATCCGCATATGTTTGCCCTTTATCGCATGTGCGAAAAGGAGCTTTCCCTGCCTATCCTGTTCCATTGCGGAGATGCCCGCTATGACCGCTCTTCTCCCAAAAGGCTCGCCCATGTTCTGGATCTCTTTCCCGAATTGTCGGTCATCGGCGCCCATTTCGGCGGATACAGCCAATGGGAAGAAGCGTACGCCACGCTGAAAGACTACGACCGGCTGCATATGGACACCAGCAGTTCCCTGTCCTTTCTTTCTGACGAAGCTGCTATGCGCCTAATTGAGGGATACGGGCCCGAACGGCTCATGTTCGGCACCGATTACCCGCTGTGGGTTATGCAAAAAGAGCTGGACCGGTTTTTCTCCTTGCCGCTGACAGACGCGCAGCGCCGCCAGATTCTTTTTGGTACGTTCTCTGCCCTGTTTGATGTTCCCGAAAAGCCAAAGACCTGTCATCGAGCGCAGTAATCCACAAAAATTTTATAAAAATGCTGAAATCCGGACATTTTTTTATTTCTATTTATGATTTGGACACATTTTTCTTTTATTATCATTTGTGTTAGTGCGCTTTTTTAAGGCGCAGCCCGTACGCGGGTTCGAATATAGGAGGTATCACACATGCTAGAGGTCAAAAACCTCGTCAAGCGGTACGGCAGCAAATATGCCGTCAACGACATCAGCTTTACCGTTGAGCGAGGAGAAATCCTGGGCTTCCTGGGGCCGAACGGCGCGGGAAAATCCACTACCATGAACATCATCACCGGTTACCTCTCCAGCACGGAAGGCACCGTCACCATTGATGGGCATGAAATTCTGGAGGACCCCATCGCGGCCAAGTCCCACATCGGTTATCTGCCGGAGCAGCCTCCGCTGTATATGGACATGACCGTAAAAGAGTATCTGAACTTCATGTATGAACTCAAAAAGGTCAAGCTTCCCCGCCAGCAGCATATCGAGGAGATCTGCCGGACGGTCAAAATCGACCATGTCTACACCCGCCTGATCCGCAACCTCTCCAAAGGTTATAAACAGCGTGTCGGCGTGGCACAGGCCCTGCTGGGCAGCCCCGAACTGCTGATCCTCGACGAACCCACCGTGGGACTGGACCCCAAACAGATCATCGAGATCCGCAACCTGATCAAAGAATTGGGCAAGAACCACACCGTTATCCTTTCTTCCCACATCCTGCCGGAGGTACAGGCGATCTGCGAACGGGTTATCGTTATCAACGACGGCAAGATCATCGCGGATGACACACCGGACCATCTGGCCCGTGCCATGAGCGACGAAAGCGGACTTGCTGTTCGGCTGGAAGGACCTGTCACCGAAGTGAACAACGCGCTGCGCGCCTTGCCGGCGGTGCATTCCTGCAATCCGCTGGGCGAACGGGAAAAAGGCGTGTTTGAATATCTGGTCGAACCGGAAAACGGCGCTGATATCCGCCGGGACGTATTCCGGATTGCTGCCGAAAAGAACTGGCCGATTCTTTCGATGAAATCCACCGAGATGTCTTTGGAAGAGATCTTCCTGAAGCTGACCTCCGGAGAATATGTGGCCCCTTCCAAAGAAGAGTCTTCTCCCAAATCGGACAGTAAGGCAGATAAAAAAAGCATAAAAGATAAGAAAAGCGCTGCACCTGCGGCAGACCAAAACACGGAAGGGAGTGAAGAATAATGTCGGCTATTTTCAAACGGGAATTTAACGCGTATTTCACTTCTCCCATCGGGTATGTGTTCATCGCCATGTTCTACTGCCTGTCCGGCTTTTTCTTCTTTCTGGATAACCTGGCGGTAGGTTCCGCGGAACTGCGGTACGTCTATTCCATGCTGTTCACCTGTTCGGCACTGCTAATGCCGATTTTGACCATGCGCATGCTCAGTGAGGACAAGCGTCAGAAAACCGACCAGGTTCTGCTGACCGCTCCCATCGGCTTGTTCAGCCTTTTGATGGGCAAGTTTTTGGCGGCGCTGCTGGTATATGTCATCGCCATCTCCATCACACTGGTCTACGCGCTGGTACTGTCTGTTTTTGTGTCCCTGAACTGGGCCGTCATCATCAGCAGCTATTTCGGCATCCTTCTTTTGGGCGCCGCGCTGATTGCCGTCGGCATGTTCATTTCCTCGCTGACGGAAAGCCAGCTGGTCGCCGCCATCGTTTCGATCGTTGTGGACGTGGCGCTTCTGCTCGTGGATTCTCTGGCATCGCTGATGCCGACCGCCTCGCTGCAGAATCTAATCCTGGGCCTTTCCATGTCGGACCATTACGGCAACTTTACCATGGGCATACTTGATTTTGCCGACGTTTTCTTCTTCCTGAGCATTGTCGCGCTGTTCATCTTCCTGACCAGCCGGGTGCTTGAAAAGAGAAGATGGGGTTAATAGGAGGAGAAGACCATGCTATCTAATATTTTGAAAAACCGCCGTCTGCGGATGGGCAGTTTCGCTACGGTGCTGACGGTGATCTTTATCGCCGTGCTGATCATTCTGAACATGATCGTTTCTGCCGTTTCAGAGCGTTATCCGATTCAGCTGGACCTGACCACTGGCAAAATCTACGGCCTGAGCGATGAGACCGTTGAATATCTGAAAACGGTGGAAAAAGAGGTAAATATTTACGTTCTCGCCACCGAGGATTCTTTCAGCAGTCTCAACGACTATTACCTGCAGGCCTGTGAGACCATCAAGAAATTCCCGCAGTATAATTCCAAAATCCAAGTGCAGTTTATCGATCTGACAAAAGACCCCGCTTTTGAATCGAAGTATTCTTCGTATTCCATGGGTACCAGAGATATTCTGATGGAATGCGGAAACAAAGTTCAGGTCGTCAAAACCAGCGATCTGTTTAATCTGGAGAATGATTCCAGCAGCGGCTATACTTATATCAAATCTTCTCGGACAGACGAGGCCATCACTTCGGCCATTATGAATGTCACGTCCGATTACACGCCTAAAATCACCGTCCTCAGCGCCCATTCTTCTTTTGACGCCAGTTCGTTTGCTTCTCTGCTGAGCCAGAACAACTTTGAAGTGGTAACGCAGGATCTGCTGCTGGAGGAGATCGATCCGGAGGCGGAAGCTGCCGTTCTGTTCGCTCCCAGCGAGGATCTGGACGAGGAACAGCTGGAAAAACTGGACGCTTTTTTGGATAATAACGGCCAGAAAGGCAAGACGCTGCTGTATTTTGCTGCGGCCAACCAGCCCAAACTCCCCAACATTGAGGCGTTTTTGAGTGAGTGGGGTATCGTGGTCGAAGACGCGACTTTGTACGAAACCAACTATAACCGCATCTACAATTACAGTCCTTATTACAGCATCGTTGATTTTGTCAACACCGAGATTTATGAAAACACCTCCTCTTATCTGCTGATGCCCAACGCCCGTATCATTGATACTGCATATGCAGAGCGCGACAGCAGAACCGTCGAAGTCCTGCTGAAATTCGGCTCTACCGCCAAAGCACTGCCCAACGACGCGGATGAGAATTTTGATATTGCAAACGCGGAAACTTATGCATTCCCGGCCCTGATCAAATCCACCCTGCAGAAGTCTTCCGGCAATGCCAACGCTGCCAACGGCGCGATGCTGGAGTCTCATGTAGTGGTTTCTTCGTCTGCCATGAGCTGTGAGTCCAGCCTGTTAAGCGGCAGCACTTTCGTTAACGGGAAATACTATATCGCGCTGCTCAACAGCCTGATGGGCCGCGAATCCACTTTCTCCGTCACTGCGAAAACGCTGGATAATACCACATTGACGCTGACCAATTTCCAGACTCTGTTCATCGGCGCCGTTTTCGCGATCATCATTCCGCTGGTACTTTTGGTCCTCGGAATCGTCGTTTGGCTGCGCAGACGCCATAAGTAATCCGTACCGGGCAGCCTGCATCCGTCTTTTGGGGATGTATCCTCGCCCGGCGCACCCCTTTTAGTTTTTATCGAAAATCAGAAATGGAGAACCTGTTATGTCCAAACGTACCAAAACCTTATTGCTGGCGCTGATTGTTCTGGCGCTGCTGGTCGGTCTGTTTTTCGCTGTGAAGCTGCTTCTTCCCCAGGAGGAGACGGTTTCTTCCTCTGAAGCGTCCACTTCCGTCAAATTGATTTCCATGTCCTCTGATGACGTGGCCTCCATAGAGGTCATCCATCCGGAGGGGGGCTTCACCCTAAAGATGAAAGACGGAGAATCTTCCATCGTCGGGTTGGAGGGCCTTCCGCTGGATTCCGATAGGCTCAGCAGCGTTTTATCCCAGGCCACTTCCATGACTGCCAAAGAGATGGTTGAGGAATCCCCCTCCAGCCTTGGACTTTACGGTTTGGATCAGCCCCGCTATTCTTTGAAAGTGACCAAAACCGACGGCAGCTCTTTCACCATGGAATTTGGTTTGGAATCCTCTGCTTCTTACTGTACCTATGTGAAATTGTCGGATTCGGATCCGGTTTATACGGTCTACACCAGCGATCTGTCCAGCTTTGCTTATACGACAGAAAGCTTTGTATCCAAAAGCATTCTCCCCACCCTGTCCGCCAATGCCGATTTCAAGAGTATCTCGTACAGCGGCGCTGATTATGAGGAGCCGTTCACCATCGAGAAGTACAATTTTGATGAGGACGGCGATTCCACCTACTCTTATTTCTCTTATGCAATCACCTCGCCGTCTTTGAAGCCGGTGGACGCGGAGCCTTTCCTGGAATATGTGGATGCCATTTTGGATACCACCGCCCAATCGGTTCTTGTCGGCAACTATACCGAGGAAGACCTGCAGCGTTATGGTCTGGACGAGCCGGACGCCAATATCACGGTTACTTTCTCGGAAGAATATGAGGAAGACACCGTGTTTACTTTCCGCCTGTCTTTCCAGGACAACACGGTTTATGCCATCTGCAACGATGTCCCGATTATCTATACGCTTGCCAAAGCAGACTGGATGACGCTTCGGTATGAAACGACCGTCCACAGCCTTTTCCTGCTGCCGAGCATCTATGAGATATCGAAGGTAACCGTACAGACCGCAGGAAATACCTACTCGTTTGATGTTTCCGGCGAACAAAGCGAAACCGTTACCTGCAAAGGCCAGTCGATCGATAAAACCGCTTTCTCCAAGTTCTATCAGCTTTTGATCGGCGCGACCCACGACGGCAACTATGTGCCGGACGCGCAGCCGGAGGGAGATCCTGTATTGACAATCACTTTCGACTACCGCAGTGACAGCAATTCCGACACACTGCAATTCTACGACGCGGGCACCAGAAAGCTGTATGTTGCCATGAACGGGGAAATCGAATTCACTATGATGTCCTCTTTCCTTGGCAAAGTACAAGAAGCCTGTGAGCAGGTTATCAACGGCGAAATCCCCGACCCCGACTGGAAAGTGTAATCCTTATTTTTCAAAAAAAGGCGGCGCCTAAAGCGCTGTGTTCATAAGACAGTTAACAGTCACAGTAGTATAAACTGCTGTGGCTGTTCTTGTTTTTTATCCTGTTATGTGATAAAACAGGACTGAACAGGCCTACAAATCGGAATTTTGGAGGTGTTTATTCACATTGCAAACATCAGAGAGTTTTAGATTAAGTGCTATCTTGTCGTTTTCGGGTGGATTTCAGGATGCATATACTTACAATGTAAGAGACCACGTTTTTGCAAATGCTCAAACAGGTAATGTTGTTCTGATGAGTCAGAATTTTATGCAAGGCAATGCGGTTATGGGGTTCCATTATATGTTTCCTTTGCTTTCATTTGCTGCAGGTATTTTTATTGCCGAGCAAATTGAAAACAAGTTCAAGAACAGTAAGGACATACACTGGAGACAAATCATTCTGTTTATAGAAATGCTAATGCTTGGCCTTGTCGGATTTATGCCGCTCAAATTAAATATGATTGCCAATATGTTAGTTTCCTTTTCATGTGCTATGCAGGTGCAAACTTTCAGAAAAGTACATGGGTACGGATATGCGAGCACTATGTGTATAGGAAATCTGAGAAGTGGAACAGAAAGCTTATCACATTACCTCCGGAATAAGGATAAGGAATCTTTATATAAAGCAATTCATTTTTGGGGTATAATTATAGTTTTTGCAATCGGGGCCGGAATCGGAGGAGTCCTATCGAATATCTGCGGTATAAAAACGATTTTGGTCTCCACAATACTCTTAACTTTCGTTATCGTAATGATGATTAAGGAGTACCGGTAAATTCCTGTTTGTCAAACAAATACAAGGGCGCACTTCTGTACGGGGCAACCCCGTATGTGCGCTTGCGAGGCAAAACACCCCGGATACCTTCAAATGCCCGGATCGTTTTACGTCACTGAGTTCCGCGCAAGGGACTGTATCCCTTGCGCTGCTTTGCAGCTATCCTCTTATGGCAAAAGGCGTGACCACGAAAGTCACGCCTTTTGAAAATTTTTACTGTCTTATGAACAACGCCCGAAAGCGCTGCCTTTTTCTTTTTTCCAATCATCTGTTTGCCGCTTTTGGGCACTCCTTTTTTCTTAGATGGAAGACGATTTTCGCGGAATTTTTTCTCTGCCGTCTCATATAATAAAAAATAGCCGTCTGAAAATCCGCTAGCCTGTTTTCTCAAATCGGAAACATTGATTTTCACACCGCGCTGTCCGGATTTGCCCAGGCAAACCCGGGAAAACAGATAGGGAAAAGGAGGGGATTTCATGAAAAACGATCCTGTCCCGCAGGAAGAAAAGAAGATCCCGGAGCCCCCGAAACCCTCCTGGTTTCAGGTAGCCGGCGACGTAGATGATTTTATTTTCTATTATGAGACCGAAAAAACATGCAGCCAGCGATAGTTTGGCTGCAGCAAAAAATCCCGGAGAGGAACTCCGGGATTTTTTGTTTTTGCTCACCAGTTGGAAATATGCCCACGCTTCATGGCGCCAAACAAGCGTTGGGTAATGCCCTTTTTCTCTTTTTCCATCTGTCTCAGCCAATTTTTGGTCCATTCCCGCTGGGTTGATCCATCGACCGGGCATTGGCTTTTCACAATTGGATATCCTGCCTTTTTTACCGCCGAGGCAATCTCCCGCTCCGGCGCGAAAATAAGCGGCCGTATCATGGTCAGGTCTTTGCGGGAAAGGTAGGTAACCGGTGAAAAGCAACCGATCCGGCCTTCCTGGAACAGGTTCATCACAAAGGTTTCCACCGCATCGTCATAATGGTGCCCCAGCGCGATCTTGTTGCAGCCGAATTGCTTTGCCGCGTCGTGCAGCGCGCCCCGGCGCATCCGGGCGCACAGGCTGCAGGGGTTGGATTCTTCTCGGGCTTCGAACACGATGGGGCCAATTTCCGTCTCCAGCACATGATACTCGATCCCCATGCTCTCGCACATTTCCCCGATCGGGCCATAATCGGTCCGCTGTCCATTCCACCCTGGGTCAAGGGTGATGCCCACCAGTTCAAAAGGGATGCCGATAAATTTTTGCAATCCGGCCAGACCAACCGCCAGCGCCACCGAATCCTTTCCGCCGCTGATGCCCACAGCAATCCTGTCTCCCTGCTCGATCATCCCATATTCCTGAATGGCTTTGCGCATATAGCCCATAATCCGCTGCATATCGTTTCCCGCCTTGCCTGTTTTTTCTCATTTTACTTTTTTCCCGCCAAAATAGCAACGGTAAAAAACGAAAATAGAGTTTGAGAAAACAGGAGAATAAAAGAGAAAACAAGAGATTTTAAGAGTTTGAAGAAAACAAATTAAAATTTTTTCAAAAAAGGTTGACATTCCTCTTTTCCGCCACTATAATGATACTTGCTGCAATCGCCTCAACTGGCTTTGCTGCGGCAAAAAACAGTAGTTTGTGTGAAATGAAACATAAATGAAGCAACCAATTCACAGGAGGGAAAAAATATGTCGACCACCATGCCGAAAGCCGGCGAGATTACCCGTAAATGGTATATTCTTGACGCTGCTGACAAACCCCTCGGCCGCACTGCGACCGTTGCCGCCTCTATTCTGCGCGGCAAACACAAAGTAAACTTTGCCCCCCACGCTGACTGCGGTGACCATGTCATCATCATCAACGCGGAAAAAGCGGTTCTGACCGGCAAAAAACTGGAGCAGAAATATTACCGCCATCATTCCGGTTGGGTAGGCGGCCTGAAAGAGGTCCAGTATTCCAAACTGATGAGCGAGAATCCGGAAAAAGCGATGCTTCTGGCTGTAAAAGGCATGCTGCCTGGCAACAGCGTAGGCCGCGCCGCGCTGACCCGCTGCAGAGTGTTCAGAGGAGCTGAGCACACCCATGCGGCCCAGCAGCCGGAAAACTGGACTTTATAATTAACGGGAGGAGGCAAAACTTATGTATGATTCTAAACCTTATTTCTACGGCACCGGCAGAAGAAAACATTCTGTTGCCCGTGTCCGCGTATATGCCAACGGTACCGGCTCCATCAAAATCAACGGCCGGGACATCGATGATTACTTTGGCCTGGAGACCCTGAAGCTGATCGTTCGTCAGCCGATGGAGCTGACCGACACCATGGGCCGGTTCGATATCGAGTGCAACGTCGCTGGCGGCGGTATTTCCGGCCAGGCTGGCGCAATCCGTCATGGCCTGTCCAGAGCGCTTCTGCAGGTCAACGAAGAGGCTTACCGTCCCGTTCTGAAAAAAGCGGGCTTCCTGACTCGTGATCCTCGTATGAAAGAGCGTAAAAAGTACGGTCTCAAAGCAGCCCGTCGCGCACCTCAGTTCTCCAAGAGATAATTTCCACTGCTTCTCAGTACGTCTTTGGACGCTGTTTTGCAGAAAATTGGATGGTTTTGGAGTTGTGAGAGTTCCTCAGAAGTGTTCCGTTTTACTCCGTAAGGAGCAAGCAAGGAGCACACAAGGAACAAGAATCGCAAGCGAAAACAAAAGCCTTATGAAGCAGGAGATCGTTCCGCAAGGAGCGTATCTCCTGCTTTTTTGTGCTGCACGGCTTTTCCTTCTTCCTTTTAGATCTTGTTGATTGCCTCCACCAGTGTTTCAATATCCAGGTGGGTGTAGACACGTTCGGTGAGCGTCATGGCACCGGAGTGTCCAACAATCTTCTTGATCGTGGTTTGGTCTACATGAGCTTCTGTCAGCATAGAGACGCAGGTATGCCGGGTACAGTGCGGCGTCTGGTCATATCCAAGCTGCTCCATCAGGGGTGTGAAGTAACTGTCGTAGTAGTTCCTGTAATCAAAGTGCTTTTGATCCGGCGTGTGGAGCAGATATTCACACTGAGAACCTTCGTACCATGCTTTGTAGAATGGCAGCACCTTGTCGGCAATGGGTACTTTCCGCAGGCCGTTTTCGGTCTTGCTGGCAATCACATCAAAGTACTGTTCTTCCAGATGTACGTTTTCCTTCTTCAAGTTGAGGAACTCCGAGATGCGGCAGCCGTTGTAGATCAGCATCAGCACGATCTGATAGTACGGGTCCTCCGCAAGCTCCCACAGTCGGGCAATCTGCTCCTTCGTGAACTTGTTCCGGTCACGCTTGTTGGGGTTCTTATCCTTGTACCGGCTCAAATCCACAAACTCGGAATAATCCTTGTTGCAGATGTCATTTTTCATGGCGTAGGCATACAGCTGGTTGAACAGCCCCTTGAGCTTTTTCAGAGTAGGGTAATTCTTCCCGCAGGTGTCCACCACAAATTGAAGGTCCATCAGTCGAATATCCCGGAATACTTTCGTGTAAAGCGTTCCGCATACCCGATAGGACGCCTCATAGCCTTTTACATTTGACTTGGAGATGGTGGGGAACTTCTCCTTTGACCAGCGTTCATAGACCTCCTGGAAGGTGGCTTTGGATGCCTTTATGTCAAAGGGATTGTTGTTGTACTCTGCCAGCATTTGCAGCCCCTCTGCTCTGGTTGCCGCATAGCCGATGGTGATTTGTTCCTGAATAGACTTTCCTGTTTCAGGGTTGACGTGCCACCCTACCGTTTTCCTCACTGCATAGGGCCTTCTTCGCTTTCCGGACATTTTCTTGACGCTGCCATATCCGTTGGGTAATCTCAAAAAATCTCAAACTTCCTTTCTCCCAGCGTTTGAATTAAATTTGATAAGGGTATGCAACACCCTCTGTTACTCCTGGTCGCCGTTTTCCTCGGCGGCCTTTTTCATTTTCTCCAGCATTTGCCGATCCAGTTCGTTGCGCCGCTGAATGCGCTCCAAATCGGAAAGAACTTCCACTTTCCTATCCTGCAACTTGGCACCTGCGTAGTAAGCCAGTTCTTTTTCAATCCAACGGTCAAAGGATTCCTGATCGGTCCAATAGGTTTCCAGCTTTTCACGTTCGTCCCGGAACTCTTCCAAAATCAGACACAGGGAATCATTCATCTCTGCGGACCGGTCATTTCCCTTGAATTTCAGGGAGCAGGACCATTCTTCGCTGCAGGGTGGGCGCTGGACATCGATCTCGAACCGGATACCGGTCTTCTTGTTTAATTGGTAAAGAACCGCAATCACATCAGCGAGGCTGTCCAGCTGGATTTCAGGTTTTTGGTAGCCAATCAGGTCTGCCGGAGATATGTCTAAGATTTTGGCGATGGCATTGATCATCGCTATGGATGGTTCAATTTCACCGCTTTCGTATTTTTGAACTGTGCGCATCGTCTTGTCCAGACGCTGTGCCAGCTCTGTTTGGCTCAAGTGGGCCGCCTTGCGGGCTGCCTTGATTCTCTCGCCAATTTCAGCCGGGTTGCTGTGCATTGTCATCACCTCGCTTGTATTGTAACACGAAGCCGTGCGAATTACAAGGTCGCAATACGAATAATTTTTTCGCATTTAGTGTTGACAAGCAGTCTTGGATGGCTTATAATCAAAATACGAACTAATAATTCATATATCAGCAATAAGGAGGTCATTCACATGGAGAAGAAAGTTTATGTCGAACTGCCGCCCTTCACTGGACGCAATGTCCCCATCACCGAGATTGCAGCCGCCATGCACAAGGATGCCCAGTATGTGCGCATTGGTTTGCAGCAGGGAATCCTGAAATTCGGTTATGCGATCAAGCTGGAGAACTCCAACGAGTACAACTACTACTGCCCCGACAGAAAGGTGTGGGAGGAAATTGGATACTTCCAGCCGGAAACCGCATAAAAAAAGAGCCCTCATCCTGGCAGATGAGAACTCTTGGCGGACAGTACAAACGGCAGCTACCGTGTGACTATCACTCAGCAAGGATATTATAACACGACAGCTGCCAAATTCAACAATTATTTAAGGAGGAACAGAATTTGACAGCTTTACCAGACAGCATCATACAAAATGGTCTGTTCTGTTGCTGGAAGTACGAGGAACGGAATGGGTGGAAAACGAAGGTGCCATACCAGCCGGAAACCGGCCTGGGAGCGAAAAGCAATGATCCTTCCAGCTTTGTACCTTATAAAACAGCAGTGCAGGCCAGCGGATATGATGGCATTGGAATTGGCATTTTCAACGGCATCTGTGCGATTGACTTGGACAACTGCGTTTCGGACAGCGGCTATTACACCCAGACCGCCGCAGAAATTGTGGCCTTAATGCACAGCTATACTGAGTACAGTCCCAGCGGCAACGGTCTGCACATCCTCTTTTCGGCAAAAGGCTTTCAGTATGATACCAAGCGATTCTACATTATGAACCATCAGGCCGGAATTGAGGTTTATGTGGCGGGAGCAACCAACAAATATGTAACCGTGACCGGAAACCACTGTGAGGATTATGAGTATGGTGACCGAACCCAGGAGCTGCAAGTGTTACTGGACAAGTTCATGCGCAGGCCAGAGATAGGCTCAGAAAATGCAATAAATGCAAAAAACTCTGATTTAAGCATGGAGCAGCTTCTGCAACTGGCAAAAAACAGTAAAAATGGGGCAGCGTTCACAGCCCTTTGGAACGGTTCGTTGGAGGGATATTCGTCCCCATCAGAGGCAGATCTGGCACTGTGCAGTCATCTCGCCTTTTGGACAGGACGGGATGCCGCCAAGATGGACGCTATGTTCCGGCAGTCGGGATTGATGCGGGATAAATGGGACCGGCAGCAATCCGGCACAACGTATGGTGCAATCACCATTCAGAAGGCAATCGAGCATTGCCGAGAGATCTACACTCCCAAAGTGGAGTCTGCACCACTTTTTCAGCCCCTTGTACCACTGACACCGCAGTGGAGTGACCTGCCTGCGTTTCCGGTAGATGCTCTCCCGGATGTGATTCGGAATTATGTGAGTGCGGTAGCTGAACACAGCCAGACTGCCCCGGACATGGCAGCGGTGATCAGCCTGGGTGTGCTGGCTACCTGCCTACAAGGAAAATACAAGATAGAGGGAACGCCGGGATACTATGAGCCTTTGAGCTTGTACACAGTGGTAATCGCCGCACCGGGGGAGCGAAAGTCCAGCGTCATGCGGGATATGACCACATTCCTCTATGAGTATGAACAGGAATATAACAAGGCGCACAGCATGGAAATACGGGAAAACCATTTGCAACGGGAATCTCTGGAGCGCCAGATCTCTGGTCTGCAAAAAAAGCTGGAGCGCAAGGAAAGCCGGGAAATGGAGTTGGAGCTGCGGCAGCTTCAGGAGCAGCTGGAAGAAACTCCAGAACTAAAGCCGGTTCGCTTTTTTGCGGACGATTGTTCCAGTGAAGCGCTGACCAGCTTGATGGCATCTAACAATGGGGTATTCTCGGTGATCTCTACGGAAGGAGGTATCTTTGACATCATGGCAGGACGGTATTCCAACAAATCCAACATTGATGTCTGGCTGAAAGGTCATTGTGGAGATGCCATTTATGTGGATCGAATGACCCGTGAAGCAGAGTGCGTCATGCACCCGGCACTGTCGGCTATCCTCTCTATTCAGCCCAGTGTGCTGGATGAAATCATGTCCAATACCACCATGACCGGGCGGGGCTTGATTGCCCGCTTCCTGTATGCGTCCCCACCGTCCAGAATTGGCAGTCGGGTCTTTTGTACCCAGCCGATTTCGCCCGAAGTAACCGCCGCTTACCGCAGCTTGATTTTTCGCCTGATGGCTCTGCCGATTGGTGGGGATACCCAGACAGTACACCTTTCAGAAAAAGCCTTTGACCTGATGGCTGATTATTTTCAGGAACATGAGAAGTTTCTGGTTGGCGAGGGGCAGGCAATTTCCGATTGGGCAAGCAAATATATCGGTGCCGTACTCCGGATTGCGGGACTGTTGCACTGTGCTGATATGGAAGATGACAAAGCAGAAGTAACAGCTTCTACGATGAGCAAGGCGATTCAGATCGGCAAATACTTTCTGGCTCATTCCACCTACGCCTATTCTATGATGGGTACTGACTTGAGCATCCAGAAAGCCAAATTTGTCTTGGCAAAGCTGAAAAAGAAGAATGTATCGGTGATCAAGCGTTCTGAGCTTTTTCAGATGTGCCGGGGAAAGTTTTTCAAGAAAACGGAGGAGATTTTTCCGACTTTGGAATTACTGGAGGGGCATGGATACATCCGGCTGGAAGAACCGGAACGCCAGTCGGTGGGCAGACCAGCCGATGTGAAAATCATTGTGAACCCCGCCACATGAAACCGCAATTTTCTGCATTTATTGCATTTCCTGCACAGAGTTGCACTCTGGTATCGCACCACCGTCCCCATCGAAAAATCCGCAGATTTGGAGATGGATGGTTCGGGAGAATCCGGTGGATTTTCCCGAACCGTGGGCGGCAGGATTGCTTACAAGAGCAAGGAGGCCAACCTCACCTGACTTGCTGTGTGGATAGCACACACAAGCCAGGAAGGCTCCCGCAGGAGCCGCATCCCCCTCGGAGAGCCCACGATACTTTGCAGCCGCAGGATGAAAGTATCATAGTGGGTTATTACACTTCCGCAGGAAGTGCGCCCCGGCCCGCAGGCCGTACAAACGTGAAAGGAGCTCTATGGCGAGAAACGACGGGATTGACCGTACCAGCGCAAGAAACGTAAACCTGACCGCCGCCAAAATCGGTAATGCTCAGCGGCACAATGAACGAGAAAAGGAATCCTACACCAACCCAGATATTATACCAGAGCGCACCCCTCAGAACATCCATTTTAAGAAGCCCACCGCCGGATATGCCGAGATGTTTGCCCAGATGGAGAAGGATGGTGTAATCTCCACTCGTGGTCTGAAATCAGATGCCAACCTTTATGGGGAACTGATTTTTGATGTAAACTCCGCCTACTTCTATAACCATGGCGGATATGAGTTTGCCAAGCGATTTTATGCGGACGCTTACAAAGCTGCCATAAAGATCGTGGGCGGCGAGCAGTATATCCTCTCCGCTGTTATGCACGCCGATGAGCGCAACCGGGCCATGTCCGAAGCACTGGGGCAGGATGTATTCCATTATCATCTCCATGTGGTCTATGTTCCGGTTGTGGAGAAGCAGATCCTCTGGTCCAAGAGGTGCAAAGACAAATCACTTGTGGGAACCGTCAAGGAAACGATTATGCAGGTAAGCAGCAGTAAAAAATGGCTGTCTAAACCGGCATTGGATGAACAGGGGTTGCCCATTCTCCAGAAGAATGGAAAGCCGGTGCTGCGGAAGTCTTACAGCGTCCTCCAGGATGATTTCTTCCAGGCCATGCGCAATGCCGGATATATTGATGTTGAACGTGGAGAACGGGGCAGTTCCGAAGAGCATTTGACCGTGACACAGTTCAAGGTGGAGCGGGAACAGGAGCGATTGGAACAACTCACAGAACAAACACAACAGAAAGAGCAGCAGGCAGCTTCTCTGGAAAAGAAGATTGAGAAGATTCAAAAACAGCAGATTGCCGTTCAGAAAGTGGAGCAAATAGAACCCCATGCCGTTCCATTTTCCTCAAAAGTCATGCTGGATCGTTCTGAATATGAAAATCTGGCAGCTGCGGCAAAGAAGTTCTATGTTCAGGAGCGCAAGGAATCCAAGCTACAAAAGGCTTTGGAAGCAGCGATGAAAGTGATAAGCGAGTTGAAAGCTAAGGTCGCTGCACTGACCGAAGAACTGGCAGAGTACAAGTCCGTTCGTGGTCAGCTCAACGCCGCAGGTTTAGAGCAGCAAAATGAACTTTTGCGGAATAAACTCCATCGTTACGAAACGGTGATAGAGCAAAATGGTCTGTGGAATTTGTTCCGACCCAATAGAAAAATAGATCACATGAGACAAGAAGAACGCCGGTAATATTTTCATTTGCCCTATCTGTATTTTGCGTACGGATAGGGCAAATTTTTGTTGTAGACAGCGCAGAAAAACGGTGAATTTTGTTGATTTATCAATGCTGGATTGATATAATTGTTCTATGTTATAGAACATAGAACAATTTGGGAAGGAGGTGCCGAATTGCCTAACAAGGTGGCTGTAGATCAACAAGCCAAGGACATGATAATCGAACTTGGTTTATTGATTCGTGATTGCCGTGGAACGCTCAGCCAATCCCAATTAGCAAAAAGGGTTGGTCTGCCCCGTTCCAACATGAAATATATAGAAGACGGTGTTAATGCTCCAACAGCGGAAGTCTATGACAAGCTGATTAAGGAGCTGAAGCCGGATCTGCAGACACGCCAGCGTATGGATCGGCTGTATATGGCGATTCGGAAAGTTCCTCCGCCGGATATTTGTCGGACTATCACACAAAACAAGGATTTAGTAGATGCAATGCGGAAGTTGGAAGGTTGTAATCTGACTCCCAGCCAGATTGAAAGTGTTGCCGCATTGTTTGCGTCTTTTCAAGAGAATAGAGAAGGAGAACCCATAAAATGAGAGATAAGTATTTTTACGAAGTTATGTTTGATGATACGTCCATTGACGTAAGCAAGGAAGTCGGGCTGGTCTGGTCCATTGCCAACTCCCTCCGTGGTGCTTATACCTCGGATAAATATAAGGACGTTATTATCCCCATGGTCATCATCCGCCGGTTTGAGTGCGCTTTGGAGGCTACCAAAGATGCAGTTGTGGCAAAGCACAAGCAGAACCCCAACCTCCCTGCTGCGCTCCTTTGCCAGGTTTCCAAGTACCCCTTTTACAATACCAGCGAGTTTACTCTTAAACGCCTTCTGGATGACAGCGACAGCATTGCGTCCAATCTTAAGTCTTACATTGAAGGCTTTTCCGCCAACATCCAGTTGATTCTAGAAAAACTGCTGAAATTCAGTACTCAGATCGACAAGATGGACAAGAGCAACCGTCTTTACAGCGTGGTTAAAAAGTTCTCCGATTTGGATTTGTACCCTGCCCATGTAGACAGCATGAAGATGGGCTACATTTTCGAGGATATTATCCGTCGTTTTTCTGAAAACGCCGAGGCCGGTGATCACTATACGCCCCGTGAAGTGATTCGTCTGATGGTCAATGTACTGCTGGCAGAGGGCTGCAATGATCTGCTGACCGATGAGGGCAAGATCGCAACCGTACTGGACGCTGCCTGTGGTTCGGGCGGTATGCTGTCCACTACCTATGATTTCCTGCGCCGCAAAAATCCCTATGTGGATGTGCGCTTGTTTGGACAGGAAATCAATCCCGAATCCTACGCCATTTGTCTGGCGGATATGCTCATCAAAGGCCAGGATGTGAAAAACATTATGGGTGATGAGGAAGCCAACACCCTGAAAACGGACTGCTTTCCGGATCAGAAGATGCGGCTGGTGATTATGAATCCCCCGTTTGGTACACCCTGGGGCGGCAAAGATGCACCGGAAGGACAAGAGAAGAAAGTCCGTGAGGAAAACAAGAAGGGCGGACGGTTTGAGCACGGTCTTCCCGGAACCGGTGACGCCCAGCTGCTGTTCATGCAGCACGCCATCAATAAGCTGGATGAGAAAAATGGGCGTGCAGCAATCATTACCAATGGCTCGCCACTTTTCTCCGGCGGAACCACCAGCGGTGAAAGCCAAATCCGGCGCTGGATGCTGGAGGAAGATTTAATTGAAGCCATTATTGCCCTGCCTACCCAGCTTTTCTATAACACCGACATCGGTATTTATATCTTTATTCTGTCTCGCAATAAGCGCCCTGACCGCCGCGGAAAGGTGCAGCTGATCAATGCGGTGGATATGTGGAAGCCCCTGCGCAAATCTTTGGGCAAAAAGCGCCGTGAAATCGACCGGGATAGCATGGTAAAAATCACCGAGCTGTACTCCAACTTTGAGGAAAACCAGCACTGCAAGATTTTCCCCAACGAGGAGTTTATGTACAAGGAGTATGCGGTCTATCAGCCGTTGCAGCGCCGGGGTGTGCTGGATGCGGAGAGCATCGAGCGGCTGCGGACCAGCAGTTACTTCACCAGTAACTCCAGCATTTTCAATGAGACGGATTTTGAGCAGCTGAAAGAGATGAATCCCCGCAGCGCTGCCGACGAAAAGAAATACCAGAAATATCTGGCGGGCCAGCAGTTTGTGGCGGATGTGTTGACCATTCTGGAAGCTAACCGTTCTGATCTTGTATTTATGGATTACAGCGAGTTTGAAAAGCATCTGAAATCTCTGCTGGGCAAGGTTGAGGGAATGTCTGCCAGCCGGTTGACCGGCATTGCCATGGTGCTGGCGGTGATGGATAAAACCGCCGTAGTTCAGAAAGACCGCAAGGGCGAAATAATCAAGGACACTACCACTAAGGACACCGAGATCATCAAGCTCACCCAGGACCCGGAGAAATATTTTGAGGCGGAAGTATATCCCCATGTACCGGATGCCATCTGGGCCTATGAATTTGACCCGGAGAAAAAGGAGAGCGCTACCAATAAAGAAAAACTGGGCGCAGAATTCCCGTTTACCCGATTCTTCTACGAGTACAAGGCGCCGGAAAAGGCGGATGATTTGCTGGCCCGGTTTATGGAACTGGAAAAATCCCTCTCCGAAAAAATTGTAGCCTTGCAGGAAAGTGAGAGAGTGTAATGGCAGAGCAGATGAAACCCAGTGGGATTGATTGGATTAGGGATATTCCTATAAATTGGAAATGCAGCAAAGTCAAATTCTGCTTTTCCTTAGTCAATGGTTCAACGCCGGATAGCAGTGATTATGATTGCTGGGATGGTGATATTAGATGGATAACTCCAGCAGATATGAGCGACACAGGAACAATTTCACAAGGAGAACGTTTTATAACAAAGTATGGATATAATTCCTGCGGTACAACGTTACTACCAGCAGGAAGCATTGTTATTTCATCAAGAGCTCCTATTGGTAAAATAAATATTACTACCGCAGAATTGTGTACAAATCAAGGATGTAAGTCATTAATACGAACTGCAGATAATAGATACTTCTATTACCTATTTCTTGCTGGGCAAAATGAGTTATCCTTGCTTGGTCGTGGTACTACATTCCTAGAGTTGTCAACATACGATCTCAATGAATTTGGTATTGTGATTCCAGCCGAAGATGAACAGAAAGCCATTGCCGATTTTCTTGACAAAGAATGTGCCCAGATTGACAGCATTAACGCTGATTTGGAAAAGCAGATTGAACTTCTGCAGCAATACAAAAAATCCCTGATTACCGAAACGGTAACCAAGGGACTGGATAAGTCTGTGCCGATGAAGGACAGTGGAGTTGAGTGGACAAGTAAAATTCCATGCCATTGGGAGATTAAGCGTTTCAAATACTTATGTGAGTACATAACTGATGGTAGCCATTTTTCACCTGAAACGGCAGATGAAGGATATCCTTATATTACAGCTGCCGATGTAAAAGGAGTAGGCCTTGACTATGACGCTGCTAAGAAAATTTCTCAACAAGATTTTATTTCTCTCCAAAAGGCAGGATGCCAACCCAGAAAGGGCGATGTGTTGCTTGTCAAAGACGGAGCAACCACTGGAAGAATTGGAATGGTGACCTCTGAGAAACCATGTGTCGTACTATCATCGGTAGCGATTTTACGAGCGCCGGATAATATGGATGCCAGATATCTCCGCTATCTGATGGAATCAGACTTTGTCCAAGCACAAATTCAGGCTTCTATGGCTGGATCAGCTATGCCCCGTACAGTGCTCTCTAAGATCATTAACTATTGGGGAATTACTTGTCCAAAAGAAGAGCAAAAAGAAATCTGCGATTTTCTTGACAGAAAATGTGGATATATTGAAACGGTTATAGAAACTAAACAGGTACAACAAAGTATCATCCAACAACACAAAAAATCCCTCATCTACGAATATGTCACCGGTAAAAAACGAGTGAAGGAGGTGCGGTAAGATGGCCATTAAAGCAGGGCAATTAAAAGAACGGGCAGATTATCAGGCATACATTCTGGAAATGCTGCGGGAGGAAAACGGCTATCAGGTCCGCCCCTCTACAGCTTACGATCCCGGCTACGGCATGGATGTGGAGCTGCTGTTCTCCTTTTTGCAAGCCACCCAGCCGGATGCATTGGCACGGCTGGAAAAGCTCTATGGCGACAAGACGCGCCAGACCATCCTCAACTACATCAACAATGAGGTCAACAAGAAAAACCGCAGCCTGCTAGATGTACTGAAGCACGGTGTGGAGTTTGATAACGGTGTATCCCTGGCTCTCATGTACCGCAAGCCTGCCACTACCTTCAACCCCAAAGCGGAGGCGCTGTATCAGCAGAATGTCCTCTCGGTGATGGAGGAAGTCTGGCATAAAGAGGGGGAGCGCATTGACCTTGTGATTTTTCTCAACGGCATTGCCATTTTCACCTTTGAGCTGAAATGCAACACCAGCGGGCAGAACTATGAGGATGCGATCCGTCAGTATAAGTTCGAGAGGGATTACAAAACCCGTTTGCTGAAATTTAAGGCGGGCTGTCTGGCTCACTTTGCCATGGACTTGAACGAAGTCTATATGTGCACCAATCTGAAAGGAAAATCTTCTTTCTTTCTGCCGTTCAACAAAGGCTGCGGCGTTGGGATTCACTCCGGCAAGGGCAACCCCCACAACGAAAACGGCATCAATGTTTCTTATATGTGGGAAGATATCCTCAAAAAAGATACAGTGCTGTATCTGATTGATAAAATCATTTTCCTGCAAAAGGAGACCAAGAAAGACCCGGATACCGGTAAGCGTGTTACCAAGGAAACGCTGATTTTCCCTCGATATCACCAATTTAATGCCGTGCGCAAGCTGGTGGCAGATGTCGTAGAACACCACAGTGAGAAAAACTATCTCATTGAACACTCGGCCGGCAGCGGCAAAACCAATACCATTGCATGGCTGGCACACCGCCTTGCCTCTTTGCACGACAAGGAAAACAAAGTCATTTTTGATACGGTCTGCATTATCACTGACCGTATCGTGGTAGACCGTCAGCTTCAGAATGCCGTACTGTCACTGGAGCACAAGGCCGGTCTGATCAAGGTCATGGATGGAAAATGCACTTCCAAAGACCTGGCAGATGCCCTCAACGGTAACACCAAAATCATTGTAACTACCATCCACAAGTTCATGTACATTCAGGAACTGGTACAGGAGCTGAAAAGCAAGACTTTTGCCGTAATCATCGACGAGGCCCATTCCTCTACCGCCGGAACTGCCATGGAAGCGGTGACGTATGCTCTTTCAGAGAGCCGCAAACTGAGCGAGGCTACCCCTGTAGATGTGTCGGAAGAAGAAAAATCTATGGGCGATATTATCGAGGACGAAATTGCCCGTAGCGGAAAGCAGCCTAACGTTTCCATGATTGCCTTTACCGCAACACCGAAGCCGACCACTTTGCAGCTGTTCGGCTGTCTGAATGAAGAGGGAAAAAAGGTTGCCTTTGACCTGTATTCCATGAAGCAAGCAATTGAGGAAGGCTTCATTCTGGATGTGCTGCAAAATTATGTGACCTATAAGACTTATTTTGAAATTAATAAGGCTATTGAGGACGATCCAGAACTGGAAACGATTGCCGCAAAGCGTAAGATTGCCAAGTATATTGAACTGCATGATACAAACATTGCCCAGAAAGTTGAGATCATTATTGAGCATTTCAAAAACAGAATCATGCAGGAGTTAGGCGGCAAAGCAAAAGCCATGGTCATTACTTCGTCACGGCAGGCAGCAGTCAAATACCGGAACGAGTTTGAAACCTATATTTCCAAGCATGGGTACACGGGTATTCGTGCACTGGTGGCGTTTTCAGGCAAGGTCTCTCTGGACGGCCACGAATACACCGAAGCGGTGATGAACGGCATTAAGGAAGAAGATTTGCCGGAAGTGTTTGACAGCAACAGCTATCAGGTACTGTTGGTGGCGAATAAGTATCAAACAGGCTTTGATCAGCCGAAGCTCTGTGCCATGTATGTGGACAAACGTCTGCGGGGAGTCAATGCTGTGCAGACCCTTTCTCGCTTGAACCGTATTTGTGCGCCCTATGATAAGAAAACCTTTGTGCTGGATTTCAAAAATGAATATGAAGATATTCAAGCGTCCTTTGCCCCATTCTATACTGAAACGATTCTAAATGAGACGATCACCCCTTCGGATATTCGAACGGTGGAAGCTCAGGTGGATCAGTATGATTTCCTGGATATTGACGATATTGAGGAATTTAACGGATACCTGTATCAGGATAAACGAACCTCTAAAGAAAAGGCTCGAATGTGGGCGTTGCTGGATAAATCCCTGCAAATCATCAATCGCCACCCAGAACTGGAAAAGCTGGAAATTCGTACAACGATTAAGCGCTTTCTGAGGTTTTACAGTTTTCTGATTCAAGCAACCTGTTTTGAAAGCGTGGATCTGCACAAGAAATACAATTTCCTTTCGTACCTGGTTAAGGAGATCGAGGTGGGCAGCGGTGGAAATGATTTTGACATTGCGGACAAAATCACTGCCTCTAACTTCCGTCAGAAAAAGACTGGGGAAAACACACACGAGATGGAATCCAAGCCGGAAGTGAGCCTGCCGACACCTAATGAGGTCTACATAGATGAAGCTGTGAAAAAGAAGCTTTCCGAAATCATTGATGAGATCAATGCAGCGTATAACAAAAACTTTGATGTGGATGTTGCTACCAAGTCCGCGCTGCAAATGCGGGATATTCTGCTGAAAAATGGGCATCTGCGGGATAGTGCGAGGAATAACTCGCTAAAAGATTTCCGCTTCGCCTATTTTGACGCTGTACAGGATGCCCTGATAGCCGGTTATGAGCAAAACCAGGACTTCTTTGCCCTTCTGCTTGATAACGACGAAAAGAAGAGGGAACTGATGCAGGTGTTCTTGGAGGATGTGTATAAGAATTTGAGGGAGTGAAAGGTAAAGTGCTGGCAAAATAAAAAGGTGGAGGAATAAACTATAGCAAATAGGGTATGATTCTTTGGGTAATAGAAAATATAACTGGTAAAGGAATCACTCGACGCAGGCAATGCTGAATCGTTTGATTTTGATATTTGCAAAAAAAACTCAAATTTGATTGCTAAACGGTATATCATGTGATATAATTCTCTTCAGGGAGGAGGATGTGCGATGTTATTGGAATTCAGATGTTCTAACCACAGATCAATTAGAGATGAGGTTCTATTTTCTGCAATAGCGGGATCAGACAAAACTCATGCCGAAAACATAGAAAAAGTAGCAGATGTTGAGGTCCTAAAATCGGCTGTTATCTATGGCGCAAATGGTTCTGGAAAAAGTAACTTTATAGACGCAATAGCATTTGTAAAAAATCTTGTTTCAAATAGCATTAACCATCAACCAGGACAGGGAATTTTACAAGTGCCTCATAAATTGGACGGCTACGAGCGAAAAAGTAATTATAAGATTCAATTCATAGTTGATGGAATTCGATACGCATTCGGGTTTTCGTTACAAAATATGCTTGTTGTGGACGAATATCTTTATTACTTTCCTAATGGTCGGCAAACAAAAATTTTTGAGCGTATGGGTGAAGACTATTCAGCGGGGCGGAACTTTCGTAACCGCTTTAATAGTTGCAAAGATGTCCTCAAGCCGAATCGCTTAATGTTGTCTTGTGCAGCAAATTTTAGCTCTGTTGATGAAGTAACTGCTGCATATCGCTTTTTCAAAGACGAGTTGGTGATCTACAGCTCAGTTAACCAAGACAATTGGATGAATTATTCCTTGCATCAAATTAATGCTAACGAACAAATAAAAGCGATTGTTCTAAAGTTTTTGGACGCACTTGGCACTGGAATTAAAGATATTCATGTTGATATTAAGAAAGAGGATCTAGATATTGCGAATCTTCCCCCTTTTTTATCCGACGAATTCAAAAAAATTCTTTTACAGAAAAAAATAGATGCAATTTCTGCTAAGGTTCTGTATGAAGGATTTGAAACGGATTTGATTTCTGAGGAATCCACAGGAATAAAAAAACTTTTTGGAATACTTTGTCCGTTTATTGATATTATAGTTAATGGAAAAGTATTGGTTTGCGATGAACTTGAATCCAACTTGCACGAGTCGCTTCTTTTTGGGTTGGTAAAACAATTTGTAAATACACGTGGAAGTAAACCTGCACAGTTGATTTTTACGACTCATGAAACTGGGTTGTTAAATTTGGATTTGTTCAGACGAGATCAAATTTGGTTTACGGAAATCAAAACAAAAGACCGTTCTACAGATTTGTATTCACTTACAGAAATAAAAAATGTGCGGAAAGATGAGAATTTCGGAAAAGGTTACATTGCAGGAAAATACGGGGCAATTCCAATGCTAAATCTCAATTTTGCTGATGTAATCTCTTCTGATATGTAAGTGGGGGAGTGACATGGCATATAGAGATATTTCGCTTACTCCACGTGCAGAAAATACACGAGATGCGCGTCCAGTGCCAGTGCCTATTCAATTCTCGCTGTCCGAGATTAAACAACATTTTACCGGAAGCATGGATGAAGTTAAGGCACAGTTTGTGGTCGCTGATAAATTAAATGCTGACGAAAATGAAGTTGCTTGTAAAATGGTTTGGCGATCACAAGTCGTTTTAGCGGAGGGATTACTTGATTTTTACATTCATGAAATTAGCAAGTATTGCTTAGTTAGAATGTTTTCGGGAACCTGGCCAAAATCGGAAAAGTATAAATCGTTTCAGATTCCTATGGAAAAAGTAGAGGATGCTATAGCTGCTTTGGAATCAAATGACTGGTTTTTTGAATATTTGAATAAGCGATTTAGTAGGGATGTGTTTTTATCGTGTGAAAGTATGAGAGACCAGTTAAATCTTATCGGAATACCGTTTAATAAAGTGATGGAAAAAGCCTTTCCTAGTGAAAATGAACAAGAAGCAATAAAAACTGGAAAAGAAACTATAGCGATGTTATTTCAGCGAAGGAATAAAATAGCGCATCAAAACGACAGAAGTCATGCCTCTGCTGAACAAACAGACATTACTAAAGAATTTGTTGAAGATTATATATCAAAGATTGAATCCATCGTCAACGCTATACAGGTAATTGCAGAGGAAACAGATACATAAAGGAATAAGTTGGGCTTAACCGTAGACACGCAAGCATGAGTGGTGCAACATTTTAGCACCACTCATGCTTGCGTGTTATAGTTATGTTTATATAAAGTTGGAGGTGACTCCAAGAACAGCAACCAAGTTTTTTTCCTTACTGTTGTCCTGCGTCGCCCTGGGCAGCGATACGCAAGGCACACATAAGGAGCAAAACCTGCTTTTCGTGCGTCATGTACCAGAATGAAAATTAAAACCTGATGTGCAGAAAAACCGCAGTATTAAGCCAAAAATCAGGTGGAAATCGAAGAAATGGCCGGATGTTTGGCAGAGTCAGCACCAAGTCCTTGAAGTTCAGCAAGCGCTAATCTCACTTACCCAAGAGATAGTTACAATACAATCAACAAGCCTGTATTCATGCGGTTTTTCGTCTGTTTACAGGCTTTTTCTTTTCCCTATATATGAATAAAACCCATTAAAAACCCATTAGGCAACTAAAAATAGAGCGTTATAATATTTTTTACATGCTTCTTATAAAAACGGCAGTTACTTAGTTACAAATGCGATTTTGTGTAAGATATAATAAGATACGGCAATCTATGACAAGATATACAAAGTATCTGCGTAACTAATCGGGGCCGCTACGACTGTTACAAAGCCACCTTAATTCAGTTACAACCGCTTTGTATATCAATTTCTTTTTGGTCGGAAAATAAATGCACTGCGCAAAGAAAAACCACCCAGACGAATCCGGGCGGCTCTTGTCTTACTTAGTCCGCTTCAATAACTCTGCCAAAAGCATAAACGGAAAGATCAATAAACATATCCAGAACATTTCTCATACCTCCTGCGCTCTTGCGTCTGCGATTGCACAATATAACCGTTCTGCCATTTCTGACGCTATACCCGCTACAATTGGCATTTCCTGCAATGCCTGTTCATTGTCGCTGTCTGTTGCGCTCATAACGGTTACAAGGGCTTTCAATCTCAATTCGGTATCTTCTAAATATAAAACGCTGTTCATATGTGGTTATCTCCTTTTATTTTATGCGTGTTTTTGGTTTTTGTAAATAGCTTGTGCTAAAGCTTCGTTGGCTCGCCGTTGGGCTTCCTCGTTGGCATGACTGTAAACGTTCAGCGTTATTGACGGTTCAGCATGTCCTAATTTTTCACTAACGCTCACAATATCAGCCCTATTTGCAATGCTGATTGTTGCCATTGTATGGCGTAAGGCGTGGGGGTGAATGCCGGGCAAGTTGTACTTTTTACCAAATCGGCTTAGATATGATTTGTCCTGCTGCGGAAAAGGATCCCCCAGGCAGGGCTTTTCCTTTTTCCCGGGAACAGAAAGGTATTTTTTTACACAGATTCTCCTTTGTTTGTAATAAAACCGGTTTATCTTTCGTTTTTAAGGTAAGCGCAATTCCCGTGTGTTGCTAACAAAAAATCCGGATATCTTGCAAATCAGCCGGATATCTCGTATCAAGCTATGTGTTTGTGGGAAGGCAAAACAGAAAGTGGTTGTATATGAAAAAATTTTGGAAATGGTTATGGGATCGACCGGTTCTAATGTGCATTGCTCTTGCGGTTGCACTCAATACTGCAATGGAAATGCTCAGCCGCCGCTCAGTTTGGGAAGGCGTACAGTTTCTGGCGCTGCATCCAGTTCATTTTTTGTGCAACATCTTGGTTGTTTTATTAACGCTTCTTTTGGCGCTGCTGGTAAAGCGGCGGGTTTTCATGCTGTCACTGGTATCCACTATCTGGCTGGGTCTTGCGATTGCCAACTTTATTTTGCTGGGCTACCGGACGACTCCTCTAGCCGCTATTGATTTTTACATACTGAAGCCCGTTTTCAGTATTCTAAAGATTTATCTGACCCCGGTTCAGATGATTCTGATTGTTCTGGCTTTTGCGGCTGTTATTACCGGGATTGTTTTTATTTTTATAAAGGCTCCGAAGCATCAGGCTTTGTACCGTGGCGCGCTGGTTTCCATCGCCATGACTTCCTTAGCTACTTTCGGTCTGATTCACTTTTCCATTCAGGCCGACGCAACTTCTACCAGTTTTGCTAATCTGGCCAACGCTTACCGCAATTACGGCTTTGCTTACTGTTTTGCCGCCAGCTTGCTGGATACGGGAATTGATAAGCCGGAAGATTATTCGGTTGAAACAATGGCCAGCCTCGCGGAGGATATCGAGGAAGAAACAAAAGAAGACGTTTCTCCGGATGCGCAAAAGGATTCTGCTATTTTCGCCGATTCTCAGCAGGAACCCAATATTGTCATGGTGCAGCTGGAATCTTTCATTGATCCCAATCGGTTGGACGGCTTTACCTATTCAGAAAACCCGGTTCCTTTTTTCACCTGGCTGAAGGAAAGATATACCAGCGGATATCTTTCTGTTCCCTCCATTGGCGGCGGTACTGCCAACACTGAGTTCGAGGTACTGACCGGCATGAGCCTTGATTATTTCGGGCCGGGAGAATACCCTTACAAAACCATCCTGCAGCAGAGCACCTGCGAAAGCATTGCCTATAACTTAAAAGAGCTTGGCTTTGGCACCCATGTGATTCATAATAATACCGGCACTTTCTATGACCGCCATCTGGTCTTCCCCAATCTGGGGTTTGATACCTTTACCTCTTTGGAATACATGAACCATGTGGAGAAAAATCCATTGGGCTGGGCAAAAGATACCGTTCTCACGACAGAGATTTTACAAACCCTTTTCTCCACGGAGCAAAGAGATTTCATCTACGCCATTTCCGTTCAGCCGCATGGGAAATATCCTTCTGTTCCCCTCGGCGACGAACAGCCAATCACCGTCAGCAGCACCGTTTTGTCAGAAGATGAGTTGATTCCTTTCTCCTATTATGTGAACCAGGTCTATGAAGAAGACGCTTTTCTCCGCTCGCTGGTCCAAACGCTGGAAACCTGCGGAGAGCCTACGATTCTGGTTTTATACGGCGACCATCTGCCCAGCATCTCGGCGGCGGAAGACAATATGGCAAAAGGTGATCTTTTGCAGACCGAATATGTCATTTGGGACAACATCGGCCTGGAAGAGCAGGACCTGGACCTGAAAGCCTACCAGCTGTCTGCCAGCATCTTGAAAAAGCTGGGAATCCAAAGCGGATTCCTCAACAGCTTTCATCAGTCCTTTGCGGAAACGCCCCGTTACCAGGAATACCTGGAACTGCTGGAATATGACATGCTGTACGGTGAAAAAGCGGTTTACGGCGGCTCTGACGGATATCGGCCCACCGATATGCAGATGGGCATCAAGCCGATCGCACTGGAACAATACCGCATGCTCGGCAGCACGTTATACGTATTCGGCAGCGAATTTACGCCGTACAGCCGAATCTGCATCAACGGTGACCCGGCGGACACGGTATTCATCTCATCCGGCGCGATAAAAACGGATGACCTTTCTTTGGAGGAGGAAGATCAAATCACCGTTGCCCAGGTCGGCGAAGACGGGATCTTCTTAAGCGAAACCGACGCGCTTTCTTTTTCCAAAAACACAGCTCCATAGCTGCCATCAAAAGCCAGCTTGCCTGCCGGCTCTCTTGACGCTGGCAATAACGTTGCCTTCACGATAAAAAATCCCCCGCCGAGAGGCGGGGGATTTTTGTTTATCCAGGAAAAGAGATTTTTTAGCGAAGTACATCCAGGTCTTCCGGCAGCATGATATAAAGATCTTTATCGTCTACCACAAAGCAAGGAATGCCGATTTTACCCTCCTCTTTGACAGCGTCAAACTCCGGTCGATTGTCGCGCAGATTCAAAAATTTCTTCAGATGCGCCATTCCTGCAGTGACGTCTACATATCCATAGCGGATCTGTTCCTCCTCCAGAACTTTTTTGGCTTCCACGCAATCGCCGCACATGGGGCTGCCGTACATGATAACCTTTTTCATCGTAATCACTCCTTTTATTTATTCTATTTCACCGGAAATCTTTTGTCAATGCCCATCCGAAAATGATGCTTTTTCTTCTTTTTCGCGCAAAAACATGGTATAATAATCAAAATATCCATCAAACCATCTCCGCCTTTGAGGCGATGGCCTCCGCGTGGGCGGCGGTCTCTTATTTTGTCTTGCCATCCCGTATGAGATATCCCTCATGCGGCCAATCCACACTGAAAGAAGGAAACTGATTTTGAACATAACCGCCCGTTTGGCTGAAGAATTTCACCTGCGTCCCCAGCAGGTTCAAAATACCGTTGATCTGATTGACCAGGGAAACACCATACCTTTTATCGCCCGCTATCGCAAAGAGATGACCGGCTCTCTGGACGACCAGCTTCTGCGGGAACTGGCAGACCGGCTGGAATATCTCAGAGGGCTGGAAAAACGCAAGGAAGAGGTTCTTGCCTCCATCGAAAGCCAAGGCAAGCTGGACGATTCCCTGTCTCAGTCCATTTCGGCCGCCGCCACCTTGGCGGAGGTGGAAGATTTGTACCGGCCTTTCAAGCCGAAACGACGGACCCGTGCTTCCATTGCCCGGGAAAGGGGGCTGGAGCCGCTGGCGCAGAGGATCTTCGCGCAGGAAAAAGACTCCCCTTCGCCGGAAGAAATGGCCGAGCCGTTCGTCTCGGCAGAAAACGGGATCGAGACCATCGGCGACGCTTTGGCCGGCGCGGCGGATATTATTGCGGAAACTGTGTCCGATTCCGCCGAACTGCGCAAAACCCTGCGCAACTTTCTTTTGATGCATGCTGTTTTGAAAACAGAGGGAAAGCCCGGAGCCGACCCTGTCTATGATATGTACGCCGCTTATTCGGAACCGGTAGCGAAAATCGCGCCCCACCGGGTGCTGGCGATCGACCGCGCGGAGCGGGAGGGCGCGCTGAAAGTCTCGCTGGAAGCAGACCTGGAACGCTGCCGCAAAACAATCGCCCGTGACTTTGTAAAAGAAAACACACCTTGTGCGGATTTTGTGCGCGAGGCTGCTTTCGACGGATTTTCCCGGCTGATCTTTCCCTCCCTGGAACGCGAAGTCCGCAATACCCTCACCGAAAAAGCCGCGGAACAGGCCATTCGAGTATTCGGCGTTAATCTGCAGCAGCTTTTGATGCAGCCGCCGGTGAAAAACGCTGTTACGCTGGGGCTGGACCCGGCGTATCGCACCGGCTGCAAGCTGGCGGTGGTCGACGCCGCCGGAAAGGTGCTGGACACGGCTGTCATTTATCCTACACCGCCTCAAAACAAAATCGGTCCGGCCAAGGAAAAATGTAAACAGTTGATTGAAAAATACGGCGTAAGTGTGATTGCCATCGGCAACGGGACTGCCTCTCACGAATCAGAGGTCTTTGTAGCCGATCTTCTGCGGGAAATTCCGCAAAAGGTTTCCTATATGGTGGTCAGCGAGGCGGGCGCGTCGGTTTACTCCGCTTCTAAATTGGCTGCCGAGGAATTTCCCCAATACGATGTGTCCCTGCGCTCCGCGGTGTCCATCGCGCGGCGGTTGCAGGACCCTCTGGCCGAATTGGTCAAAATCGATCCCAAAGCCATCGGCGTTGGGCAGTATCAGCACGATATGCCCCGTGCCCGCCTGGACGAGACGCTGGCCGGCGTTGTAGAAAACTGTGTCAACACGGTAGGCGTGGACCTCAACACCGCCTCTTTCTCCCTTTTAAGCCATGTCGCGGGCATCAGCACCGCTTTGGCCAAAAACATCGTGGCCTTCCGGGAAGAAAACGGGCCGTTCTCCTCCCGAAAGCAGCTGCAGAAAGTGAATAAGCTCGGCAAAAAAGCCTATGAACAGTGCGCCGGTTTTTTGCGGGTCCCAGAAAGCGACGATCTGCTGGATCATACCGCCGTCCATCCGGAAAGCTATGAGGCTGCCCGGACTTTGCTGAAGCTGTGCGGCTGCTCTGATACAGATTTAAAAAGTGGGAGAATGCCGGCTGTGATGCGGGAACTGGAAGAATCCCGTTTGCCCGGCCTGGCTGAGAAGCTGGGCATCGGCCTGCCCACTTTGCGGGATATCATCGCTGAGCTGGCCAAGCCGGGGCGTGATCCCCGGGATGAGCTGCCCGCTCCGCTGCTTCGCACCGATATCCTTTCCATGGAGGATTTAAAAGAGGGCATGGAACTGCGCGGTACCGTCCGGAATGTGATTGATTTCGGCATATTCGTAGATATCGGCGTGCATCAGGACGGACTGGTCCATATTTCCCAAATCTGCGACCGCTTTATCCGCCATCCGTCCGAAGCGGTAAAGGTAGGCGATATTGTCACCGTTTGGGTGCTGGGGGTAGATCCAGCCAAAAAGCGGATCGCTCTGACGATGAAGAAACCCGCCGGGAAAAAGGAGTGAGGATATGAAAAAGAACACCCTGCCCCGCCGGGCCCTGTTTCTTTGGCAGATTCGCGCCTGCGTCGTAACCTTTCTGGCGGCTTTTCTGCTGACGCTCCTTCTGTCCGATTTTCCGTTTTGGCACCGCCTGTCCCTTATTCTGATCGGCGTTCTCTTTCTTTTTTTCTTTTGCGTTTACTACCCGCTCAAACGCATTAAATTCACATTCTTTCTGCATGACGGGAATCTGATTCTCGACTGCGGCGTATTCTACAACCGCCGCAGAGTCGTCCCGCTGGACAATATCCAGTACGTTACGACCCTGCGCACGCCGGACATGCTGCCGTTTGGCCTTGCTTCCGTCATGGTTCACAGCGTGGGCACATCGCTGTATCTTCCCTGCCTTTTCTTCGCCGATGCCCAAAACCTGCAGGAATACTGCGCCCGCCGAAAAAAACGCGGATAAGGAGGAGTTGTGTTGGAACACCGCACCCATCCCATCACGCTGCTGCAGATGGTTTGGCGATTTTTGTTTCTGTTGATTTTCCCGGTTGCCCGCGGCTTTCTCACCGCTCTGTCCGGCGGAACTGTGTCCATATGGCTTGACGGCGCCTGGAAAGATATTTTGATTATCGCCGTCATTTTTCTGCTGGCCTTTTTGCAGTGGTGGTGCCTGCGCTATCACTGGGAACCGGCCGGTCTTTCCATCCGCAAAGGGGTTCTGTTCTGCCGGCGGATGTTCATTCCCACTTCTAAAATCATCACCATGTCGCTGACCCGTCCTTTCTATCTGAAACCTGTCGGCGGCGTCCAGCTGCGGGTAGATACCTGGGCCGGAACCGGTAACAATATGGATATTTCGCTGATCCTGCCGAAAAAAGCGGCGTCGGCCATTTTCTCAAAACGGGAAAACACCCTGGCTGATCCGGATTTCACCCCGCGGGAGTACCACCCCAAAGGGCTTTATATCACCTGCCTTTCGGCCATTCTCAGCAGCTCGTTCGCCGGGGTTTTGTTTTTTGCCACCTTTATCTCCCAAACCGGTTCGCTGCTCGGGCAAGAGTTTGCCGACCGAATTACCGGCACGTTTGAGCGCCTGACGCGTGCGATCGCCTGGGGGATCCCGCCCGCGACGGTGGCGGTGGCTTATCTGATCATCTTCGGCTGGCTTTACTCTTTCATCCGCAACCTGATCCGGCACAAAAACTTCGTGGTGCGCCGCCACAAGCAGGAGTTGTTGATCGACAGCGGTATTATCACCAACCGAAGCTACTCCATCCGCCTGGATGAGATCAATTATATCGACATCCGCCAAAGCCTGGTCACCAAACTGTTGGGGCTGTATTCTGTTTTCGTCAACGCGGTTGGATACGGAAAGGAAAAAGATGATATTTCCGCCATGATCCCGGCCAATTCTTGGGATCGTCTGCAGCGGCATCTGCACTTTTTGCTGCCGGAATTCACCACTTCCCCACGCCAGGTCAAGCCCAACGGCGGGGCCATTTTCCGCTTTATTCTGGACCCTCTGGTTCCAACGCTGCTGATCCCGGCAGCCGGCGCCGTAATAGCGATGCTGTTTCCAAGCTGGGCGGACTTTACCTATTCTATCGTATGTATGGCAATGATCCCCTGCTTGTGGTTTCTGGCAGTGCGGCTTCTGGACTTTTTCTCTTCCGGGATTGGGCGCCAGGGGAATATATTCACCCTGCGTTATTCCAGCGGGAATCAGCTCCACACGGTTGTTCTTCCCCAGGAGCGAATCTCCCAGATCGTTCTGCGCCAAAGCCCAATTCAGGCCTTTGACCGCCGGTGCGACGTCTTTGTTTATTCCATGTCGGAAAAAAGGACCCGCCACCACATCCGCAACCTGGACGTTGTCCAGGCAATGGAGATCTTCGGGTGCAACGAGACCGGCGCCATCCCCTTTATCGGCAACCAGAAGCCGTTGATCTCAATGACTGAATATCTGCATCCCTTCCCGCATTACCTTCGCAGCTGGAAGCCGTTTTGGAAAAAAGGATGAAAAAAGAGAAACCGAAAAACCGGTTTCTCTTTTTTATTGGGCTTCAGCCTTAAAAAATCACTCGTCGTCATCTTCGTTCCCGATATCATCTTCCTGTACACCCTGCCATTTTGGCTCCTCCGCCCGGCTGTTTTGCGCCTGGCTTTCCTCCTCTGTCTGCTCCGGCGGGACATACACCTGATACATCAGCTTTTTCAGATTGTTCGCATGATAGCCGGTCATGGCAGAAAAGGCGTTGTTTAAAAACAGCAGGTCATTCACGCCGTTTTGCTGAATAAACTCCACCAGCGACGTTTGGAAATATCTTTCATCCACCACATAGATGTGCTCATAATGGGGGATCAAAAAGGGGACAAAAGCGTTTCCATAGGATTCTTTTACCACTACAATGCTTTTTCCGTTGCAGGTTCCGGTATCGATCTGGATCATCGGCGCGTCGCCGCACAAAAATACCAGATAACCGTTTGAACCGGAAACGCTTTCCTCCCATACCGTCCATTTATACTTAACATACGGCTGATCTTTCTGCACAATATATGCCTGTGCCGCAACATCGGGGATAAAATATTCCACATAATCGCCTTTTTCCCGCATCTTGGAGTCCTGCGTCTGCCGGTAAAGGCTGCCCAAAAAGTTGTCGATTTGTTTCACAGTGTAGTCAGACCCGATATCCAGCGGCGTAAATCCCGCCGCCTCAGCAAAAGCGGTATATGCCCAGTAAGCGCCTCGCCCTGTCCAATGATGGTCAGTGTTGAAATACAGATACTCATCTGTATGCTGCCGGATAGCGCCATACGCATCCACACCGGTCACGCCGTCTGACAGGTTTTTGTAAATGCTCTGGATGGCGTCTTTTTCGGAATTGGACAGCTTTTTATATTTTTCCGGCAGATAAAACTCCGCGCTGGTGGGGACCACCATATCAAACACCCGCACGGAATCGCCCAAAGCGTGGTGATAGGCGTTGATGTTATCGGCATAAACTTTCCCTACCGACGCATTGCCGCCGAACAGGGACATCCCCATTCCTTTGTAAATAAAAATTCCGTTTTTGTTCACGCCGATGTCGTCTTCTTCCTCCTGCGGCTGAGAAAAAACGATTTCTTCCGTTTTACTCTCCTGAGCGGAAGGCGAATCCTGACTTAGGGACTCTTCCGGTTGGGAAAGAATCTGTTCCGGCTGAGAAAGAACCTGCTCCGGCTGGGAAACCGGCTCATCCGGCGTTTCCACCGGCGCGTCGGCCCCGCCCAGGATCCGAATGTCATCGTAGCGGATCCCCAAGCTTTCCTTAACGCTGCTGGAAAAAGCCACCAAAAAATCCCGCATGGGGAAAGTATCTGCGTAATACGCGTCAAACGCTTTGGAAAAGTCCCCTTTAAACCAGCTCTGCCAGCTGATAGCGGGCTTTGGCGCCAAATCCCGCTGTTCCATTTCGGAAACATTCGGTTTCTCAAACAGCAGAGAAGCAATCCCCACTGCCGTTAAAACGGCGGTAAACAGAACCATCTGCCAGGGACGCGATTTCCCCTTCCGGCGCCCGGGTTCCCTTTTTTCCTTGATATGCATTCTTCCTATCCCCTATCCGCCTAAAATCGAAAATACAAAAACGGGTTATAACTCTGCCCCGCCAGAAAGGCCGTACACAAAAACAACAGAACCAGATCCCATCCCATGCTCGCGCAGTTTTCCAGTCGGGAGGCCCACTTCGGACGGGACAGCATCTGCCATTTCTTTTTTCCCCACGGCACCAGCGGCAGACAGCCCACCAGCGCAATGGCCAGCCAAAACAGGTTGTTTATCAGCACAACTTCCAGCTGAACGTCCCATAATCCCGCGCCGGATGCGCCAAATAATACCTGCAGGAACCTGCCAAGCCGGGACAAATCGGTAAAATAAAACAAGGACCAGCCGATCACAACGGCGAAGATCAGATACAGATGGCTGAAAATCCGCGGCAGCTTTTCCAGCACCCGCAGGAAAAACCACTTTTCCAAAATAACCAGAGCCCCAAAATAAAGGCCCCACAATACGAAATTCCAGCTGGCGCCATGCCATAAGCCGGTCAAAAACCAAACCACCAGAAGATTCCAGAATTGATGCCGGCGGTTCCCTCCCATAGGGATATAAACATAATCCCTGAAAAAGCTTCCCAACGAAATATGCCACCGGCGCCAGAATTCCGTGGCGGACCGGGAAATATACGGATAGTTGAAGTTCTCCACATAGTGGAATCCAAACAGCCGGGCCAAACCGATCGCCATGTCCGAATAGCCGGAAAAATCAAAATAGATTTGGAGCGTAAACATCAAAATGCCAAACCATGCGCCGGCAGTGGTCAGTGCGGATAGGTCACCGTCCAAATACTGAGAGGCAAAATCCCCCGCCAGATTGGCGATTAGCACCTTTTTCCCCAAGCCCGTGCAAAACCGGGAGATCCCTTTTACAAAATCCTCCCGGCCGGTCTGCCGGCTCTCAATCTGCGCTGACACATCTTTATAGCGCACGATGGGGCCTGCCACCAGCTGCGGATACATGGAAACATACATAAAAAAGCGCCAGTAAGACTTTTGCGCGCGGGCCTGCCCCCGGTACACATCGATGACATAGGAGATGGTCTGGAATGTGTAGAAAGAAATGCCGATCGGCAAAGAAAAGGCGGGGACCGGCAGGGACGACCCTGTCAGCGTGTTGATGCTTTCCACCAGCATACCGCTGTATTTAAAAATCCCCAGCAGTCCCAAATTCAAAACCAGCGAGGAAACAAGCGCCGCCTTGGCCTGCCACCGGCCGGCATACTTTTCGCAGATCCGCCCGTGAAAATAATCGATGGTGGCGCTGAAGATCAAAAGCGTGACCCATACCGGCTCTCCCCAGGCATAAAAAAAGAGCGAAAAAGCGATCAGCACACCATTTCGCCAGGCGGGATTGCGAGTGATATAATACAGCAAAATATTTGCAGGCAAAAACAAATACAAAAAAATCAAATTCGAAAAAACCATTTTTACACACCTCTTCATCCGAATTTTATCATATCACAAAAGGAAAAGAATACAATCATTCCCTCTCTCTTTTTTCCTGATTTTAGGTAATTTTTCTCCCGCAGGCACTATCTTTTCCCAAATATGTCAAAATCCTTGTAATTTTTCCCCACCTTTACTATAATGTTCGTTGAAGCCCGGCAAAATCTGCCGGCCAATACGGCTGCCGCTGCCGAAAAGCGGCTTTTTCCGCTGACGCGGAAATTGGGAGGTAGAGAAATGATCTTTCTGTATCTACTGCTGGCGGTAATCGCCGTCATCGCAGTGCTGTTGCTTGTTTGCCTGGTGCGCGCCTGCATCAACCGAAAGAGCGTTCCGGAAACGCCGTTGGTACGCAAGGAAAATCCCGACGCCATGCGCATTGCGGGCAAACTGTCCAAAATGGTCCAGGTCAACACGGTGGTTCTTCCGGGAGAAGACAACCCGCACCAGTTTGACCCGATGATCGAGACATTGTCCCAGCTGTTTCCGAATGTTTTTGAAAAATTCCAGAGAATGGACTATCTGGACAATAACCTGCTGTTAAAATGGGACAGCGGAAACCACGACAAGGAAGGCATCCTGTTCATGGGCCACATGGACGTGGTAGATGCTGCCGGCAAATGGAGCCATGATCCTTTCGGCGGGGAAATCATCGACGACGTTCTGTGGGGTCGTGGCTCCATCGATATCAAAAGCGGGCTGTGCGGCTTTTTTGAGGCATTTGAACAGCTGATTGCCGAAGGGATGACCCCCAACCGGGATTTGTACATTTTCTGCTCCCGTACCGAGGAAAACTCCGGCCCCGGCGCCCAGATGGCTGTGGACTACCTGCATGATCACGGTGTCCATCTGGAGATGGTACTGGACGAGGGCTGCTCCATCGGCGAAAGCCCCATGGACGGAGTCCGCCGCCCCTACGCGCTGATCGGACTGGGAGAAAAAGGCTATATCAATATTAAATTCACTGCCCGCTCCAACGGCGGCCATTCCAGCGAACCGCCGCATGTCTCCACCATCGGCCGCCTGTCCAAATTCATTGCCCGGATTGAAAAAAAATCTCCGTTCAAATGCAAAATGGACCCTACCACCCGCAGAATGCTGGAGACTTTCGCGCCGGAAATGCCTTTGAAGCAGCGCTTTGTTTACGGTAACCTGTGGCTGTTTACGCCGATTCTGGAAAAAATCTATCGCTACAAAGACGGATTCAAAGGCGCGATGCTCAAAACCACTGCCGCCTTTACGATCATTGAGGGTGCTCATGCGGCCAATATCCTGCCGGATGCCGCCTATGTGATCTGCAACCTGCGCCTGTCCCCTCACGATACGGTGGAAAGCGTTGTTTCTACGATGAAAGCCATTGCCAGCCGATACGGCCTGGAGACGGAACTGATGGGCGGACGCGGCGCTTCTGAAATCACCCCGCTGGGTTCGGTACCGTATCTGGCGATTGAAAAAGCGGTTCATAAGCATTTCCCCGAGGTCGGTGTGACCCCTTATCTGATTCTGGGCGGCACCGACGCACGTCACTTTACCAAAGTCTGTGACAACGTGCTTCGCTTTGTGCCCCATGCCCTGACCAATGAAGAAGTCGGCACGGTTCACGGGCGCAATGAACATATCAGCATCCATGCGCTGGCCAACGAGGTTCCCTGCTATAAAGATATTATTCTGGAACTCAACCAGTAATACCTTTTCAAACCCGCTCTTATGAAAATAAGACAACCCGAAGCGGCTGATTGTTTCAGCTTCTTCGGGTTTTTCTTTTAAAACCGGCTTATTTTTTTGCGCCGGGCGTTTCTCCCGCGTAGATATCCATCCTGTCCATCAGCCCCTGCAGCATCAGTTTATGCGCCATATTCTGCTGGTAGGCGGCGGTTTTCACCTTTTCCTGGCTGCGCAGCTCTTCCATCCGGGCGGCAATCTTATCTCTTTCGGCGGTCAGCGCATCATAAAGATCCTCCAACCTGCCCAACCGCTCCAAAACGAAAGAGGCATCCGCTTTCGCCTGATAGCCGCCTTTCGGCAATTTCTGTGTCAAACGTTCCATAGGTATCTCCTTTTGTCGGGACTTAAAAGCATCGAACGGTTCCAACCGGGATTTTCGCTTTTTGTGCCGCGCCGGGAATGTTTCTGTACCGGCTGCCCGGTATGGGAACCGCTCCGAAAAGGAATCCTTTCCGGAGCGGTTTTTATGCGTCTTCTTCCTCTTTTTCAGGAGCGCTAAAGTTCTTTTTCCGTTTTTTCACACATTCGGTCAGCAGATATTCAATCTGGCCGTTGATGGAGCGAAAATCGTCCTCCGCCCAAGCCGCCAACTCCTGCCACAGCGCGGGAGAAAGGCGCAGCAGAAGCTGCTTTTTCGCTTTTTCTTTTTTGTTTTGTTCCTCCATGTTCCAAACTCCGGATTAATAGATAGAACCGCTGTTGACAATGGGCTGCGCGTCTTTTTTGCCGCCAGAATGGTTTGCTCACAACTTTGGATAAGGTGTAGAAATATCGAAAGGAAATTTTCAAAAATTCGTTGTTATCCATGACGAAAAGGAGGGAAAATCGGCAAAAACCTTTTATCGAAGCCACTCTGAGCTTATTTCAAAACTTGACAGCCGCCTTTTTGGTGAATATAATGGCAACAAGTTTGGTAAAATACTGAAAAGAGCAGTCTCCTTTTCTGCTTTTTCAAAAAACCGTTTCGGCTTCACCGAGCGGTACGCCAAAGGAGAATTGGATGAATCGAATTTTTTGTATGGCACGACTGGCCGGCATGGTTGTCAAAAGCCGCGGGTTCGCTGTGTCGGTGCTGTCTGTCTTGCTGTCATTGACCGTTTATGCGGTCTCCGCAACGACAAACACGGTTTATATCCGTGCCGATCAGCAGACAACGATCCTGAATACCAGCGAACGGGAATTGGACGCCATTTTAGAAGAAAGCGGTATTTCCGTTTCTTCGCACGACGAAGTTGCCTTTTCCGGTTTTGACGGAAATGTTGCCGAGATCAGCATCACCCGCGCCTTTCCGGTGGTGATCCGTGCGGATAAAACGACCTACCAGGTCATGATGACCGAGGGAACGGTGGCCGACGCCCTGGAAAAAGCGGGGGTTTCCATTGACGATGACGATCTGATCAGCCATCCCCTATATGAATTTCTGGAGGAAAACGACCGCATTTTCATCAACCGAATCGATTACCGCACCATGGCTTATGAAGAAGAAATCCCCTATGAAGTGGAAACCCGCACCACGCCCCTTTTGCGCAGCGGAAGAAGCCGTCTGCTGCAGGAGGGCGCGACAGGCAAAAAGATCCTGACCTATGGGGAAACCACCAGGGACGGCGTGGTGGAAGAAGCGCAGCTGCTGGGCGAAAATATTGTTCTGCGGCCGACTACCCAAATCCATCTGGTGGGCGGAAACGTTCCGGTTTCCCCCTATGATTTTGGCTACACCATTGTCGACAACGCGCCCACTGTTTACAAATCTGTCATCACCAACGCAAAGGCCACCGGATACAGCGCCGGGGGAAATGCCCGCGGGGCTTCCGGCAACAGCCTTTCCGCCGGACATGTCGCCGTGAATCCCAACGTGATCCCCTACGGGTCCAAGCTGTATATTACCTCGGCAGATGGCAGCTTCGTTTACGGTTATGCCATCGCCTCGGATACCGGCACCGGCCTGATTGAAGGGATCATCGATGTGGACCTGTTTTACGACACCTATTTGGAAAGTCTGCTCAATGGCCTACGGACCGTTAATATTTACGTGCTGGAATAGTTCTGCAAAACCCCCGTTTTCCGCCCGAAACCGGGGGTTTTGTGTTTTTTTGCTAAATTTTGCAGAATTTTGCTGGTATTGCCTTTTCCGCTTTGTTATACTGAAAACGGCAAAAACATCAAGGGGGAATGTCATTGGAACCGCAGGAATTTCTTTCTGGCCGGCAAAGGCCGTCTTCTTCCGCCATCTGTGCCGGGAACCGTTTGGTCCTGGCAGCCCGGGCCGCAGCAAATGGATGGTCTTTTTTGGTCGGGTGCGTCCGCAGGGCTGTCGCCCGCGCGGATGAAGCGGTGGATTTTTTTGTCGCTCTGGTTCGGCAATGGTACCGTCTGGCGGAACAAGCGTTTTTTCCGGGACAGGGCAGCGCGGTAGCCGGCGCGGTAGGATGTGTCTTTTGCTTCCTTTTTCTCGGCGTTGCTTTTCTCATGGAGCCTTCGCTGAAACCGGAGGTTCTTTTGCCCGTTATCCAAACGGAAGCTGGCTCCGCTCCCGCGGGAGAGCCTTTCGATTTGGAAGAACTGTTGGCAAAATATGAGCAGAAGGCGTTGGAGGAGGCCGAAGCGGCTCCGGTTACGGTTGCGATCGCACCGGAAGAGCGGATTCCCCTGACGATGGATTCTTTGGAAAACTATGAGCTGGCTTCGGCTCCCGCAGGCTGGACGGTGGATCTTTCCCAGCTGGAGGGTTCCGGCCGGGAAAGAGCGGCTTACTGTCACGATTATATCAACAGCGATACCATCGGTTGGCTGCAGATCCCCGGGACCAATATCGATTACCCTGTCCTGCAGGGGGCCACTCTGACTACCTATATGAATCTGGATATCAACCGCAATTATAGTTATAACGGTTCCCTTTGGGTGGACACGGACGTTACGGATTACAGCACCAACACGGTCATTTTCGGGCACAACTGGAGCAACGTATCCGGCAATCCGTCGGTGGGCCGGTCCAGTGACGTAATGTTTGCGCAGCTCCCTTCTTTCGCCCATCTGTGGTTTGCCCAACGGGTGCCTTATTTCTACTATTCCACCACCTCGCAGGATATGGTGTGGCAGGTCTTCGCGGTCTTTTATACCACCGACCTGGATTTTTACCTGTATACCAAACGCACCGGAACGGCGCTGCAATCCATGATCGACAAGGCGCGCCGTCTGTCTCTCCATGATTACGGCGTGAGCGTCTCTTCCAGCGACCGGATTGTGACCCTTTCCACCTGCACGCGGGCGCTGGGACCCAGTGAGAACCAGCGGTTTGTGGTCATGGCAAAACAGGTCAGCAGCGGAGACGCCAATGTACAGGTCAATTAACCTGCCGCAATAAAAACTGGAATTGATAACGGCCAAAGCTTGCAAAACGGCATAAGCTCCGGCGCCGAACCTGCGATAGAGAAAGCTTTCTTTCATTCCGCAAAGCGGCACCGTGGGCAAAACGTTCTTGGCGGCGCCAAAATATGATGAAAAACACCCTGCGGGACTCCCAAATCCCGCAGGGTGTTTGCTGTTTGTTTTGATGGTTTGTTCCGCTTATTTCGCCCGGCCGTTTTTGCCGCGCTTGCCGGATAATCTCGCGGTGGCCATACCTGCGGCCGATACCGCGATCAACGCGGCGCAGAGAGCAAGGCCGTTGCCGTCGCCTGTCTGCGGGTTCGATTTATCTCCGCTGCTCGAATTGCCTCCCGCCGGCTTGGTCGATTCATCCGGCTCGGACAAATCCTCCGCCCGGATATGGGCCTGGTTGCCGGCATAGGTGTTTATAAAGGACATCTCTTTGACCGGACCGCCATTCCAGTCTATTTTGTAGTACTCACCATTCTCTGTTTCTTCTAAAATCGTCGGGAAGATCAGAATGGAATAGGTCGGTGCGGCGTCATCATCTGCGTCCAAAGCAACGATTCCCTCTTTTAAGAACAAAGCCCACACCCCATCGTCATAGTTCCAGTTTGCTTTGCCCTCGTTTACCTGCCGCACGTACACGCCCTCGATGAGCATGTCCCGAAGGTCTTCCATGGAGCCGCTGATGCTCATGGTGCTGGGATAGGTTCCCGCGCCGTCGGTGGTGACGGAAGCGGTGACCTTTACGCCGTCGAACTCCACCGGTTCGCCCTGGCCATTCACAGTTTCCAACTCAAAGGTCGTCTCGCCGGGCTCACCGCGATCGAACGCTTCCACCGTGACGGAAAAAGACGCCGTAACCGTGTAGTAATCCGCCGGGCTTTGGATCTCGATAGAAATCTCCGTTATCGGTTCACGAGATTCTCCCTCCGCAAAGGCCGTGACCGGGCAGAGGGCCAGCGCCATGCAAAGGCACAGCAGAAGGCTAAAAAATCGTTTTTTCATCATGCTTCCTCTCTTTCTCCCGCGCAAAAAGCGGCGCGGCGTTGTTTTTTCCATAGGAAAATCTTATGCCGGGCGCTTCGCCTGCCGAGATTTGGTTTGTACACCATTAATTATACCAGATTTTTCTCTTTTTTTCAAGATAAAGCCGCCAGTTCTTTCAAAAAATTTCAGGCAGTATCGCGCGAGGCGAAAGGTTCCATCATCTTTATAGGCCCTATCCGAAAGAAGCTCATGTTTTTGGCACACATACTTTGAGGGAAAGGTCAAATAAGAGGCAAAAATCCTCCGCACGGCCGCAGCCATACGGAGGATTTTCTGTTTTGCAAACACCGCCCGAATCCGGTACGGTTTTTTCTGCTTGAAACTACAGCAGGATCCACTGGTACAGATAAAAAAGCAGGTAAGAGCAGACAAACAGCCAGGGGATGAGCTTCAAGTGCTCTTTGTAGACCGGCCAGGTCGCGCATCCCATATATTTGATGGTCAGAAGCTGGCACAGATGCAAAGGCGAATAGTAGTATCCCAAGAAAGACCAGATGAACACGAAGAAAGTGTATAGCAGCTTCAGGGTCGGCGCCATCGGAAGCGTAGCCACCAGCGGCAGGATGATCCCGATCGGCACCAGGCTCAGCCCGGTGGTCAGGCCAAATAAAAGCGAGGCCGACGAAATCACCAGCAGGACGCCAAAACCGGAGCTGTTCTGGAACAGCCACACCACCCCGGACATGACCTGGTCCAGATTCTGAATCAGATTTTGGATAAAATAAACGCCGATGAGCATAAACAGCGTGCTGAAGCTGATCCCCTTCCATACATTGCGCAGGAATGTTTTCCGCTGTTTCCAGCACAAAAGAAGCATCAGCAAAATGCACAGCGCCACCGAAAGATACATGGGAAGATGGAGAACCGCGTTGAAAAAGACAACCATGTAGATCGGCGAAAGGTACAAAAGCAGGTCTAAAACCGCTTTTTTCTTGCTGCCGCAGGTCTGCACCCGGACGGATTTTGCCCCATGCAGATAGATAAAATACGCGGCTGTGTGCATACAAAGAATAAAGCCTACGTTCAAAGCAATCAGATGATAGATATTGATCTCCGGTACCACCGTGGGAATGAACAGCATATTGGTGGTAAACGGCATGACAAACAATGCCATATGCCGAAACGACAGGTTCACGACCACTTTCCGCGGCTCGGACAATTCCAGATCGCCGCCGATTTTATCTACAAAAGGAGCGGAAAGATATGCGCCGCCGGGAACGGTCAAAATTCCCATCACAGCGGGCAGCACCATCAAGATCGCTTTTTTGCTGGGAATCAGCGTTTCCAGCGCGGCGACAATCTTATCCAGAAATCCATACTGTTTCAAAAGATTTCCCAAAACTCCTACCAGAATGATCGCAACGATAATCTGGACGGTCTTTGCGGTAGTGAAAATCGAAGTGAAAGACCTCAAAGCGGTATCAGCGGGGAGCCCCGCAATCAGCGCCAGGCAAACGCCTGTGATCAGGAGTACCGGGCCAAATCCCGGTTTTTTCTTTGTGACCAAAGGAATGCCTTTAATCAGAACCGGCATCAACAAAAATGCCGCAAAAATTGCAATAAACTGTCTCATATATGCCACCTTTTTTATCTTCCGTTTTGATTGGAAAAAATCTGTCCGCGTTTCATTATACAACAACCGCTCTTTTGCCACAAGCCGGAAAACATGCGCCGGGCGATTGACTTTTAGCAGAATCTTTGCTAAAATGAAATGCACAAAAGGTTTCCGCGCCTGTCGGGGAATCCATACGGAAGCGTATCGAAGTGGTCATAACGGCCCGCACTCGAAATGCGGTAGTCCCTAACGGGGCTCGTGGGTTCGAATCCCACCGCTTCCGCCAAAAAGTCCAGTAAACAAGCGGGTTTGCTGGGCTTTTCTTTTTTGCTTATTTGCCCCAAATCGGCTCAGGGCCATAGAAAGGACAGCTCGCTTTTTAGAAAAGGCAAGGCGATTTTCGGCATTTTGGCGTAATCAAACCGTTAAAATCAGTTCTTTCTGCCACCGTCTGAGATTGGCCCATTTGCTAACCGAAATTCACCGATTCGGGAAGGGCCGTGTACAGAAGGGGTGCCGTAATCTATCTCTTGCTTCAAAGCTATCCGAAACCTGCATGGCAGTACGGATGAAATCAGATGTCCCCCGGTGTAGGAAGTTCAGATACGGAAGATGTTTTGGTATCTGCGGCTGCGGATGAAGAGGCGCTTCCCGCGGCGTCATACGTAATCCATGGCAGTTTTCCGTGCTTCATCCATTCGCGTCCGGTTCCGGGCTTCACATTGAGCACTGTCGTGACCTGCACCCCATTCTTCCAGGCAGGGGTACATTCAACAGCTTGCCCATTGCCGATATAGATGCCGACATGACCGCTCATCCAAAGCAGCTCTCCGACCTCAATGTTGCTGAAGTCTGTAGACACATTCTCGCATAGAGCCATCATGCCGTCTGCGGTGACATCGGGCACACCATTGGAAGCGTAGGTTGCTCCGCCATAGGGCTTTCTCTTTTTGCCGTTCCAGCCCCAAAGCAATCCCTTGATGAGACACACACAGTCGAAGCCAAAGGTATCGGCAGTGGCAGACTTAATCATAACTTGCCTGTCGGCCTGCTGATTGTAGCTGTAGTTCTGCAGGTACCTTTTCTTATTCCATACGGTCATAGGTGCTCCGAAGCAGCCCATGATATACAGAGTCTTGTAATTCTGTGCCACATTCAAGCAGGCCGCAGCAAGTTCTTTGTGCGTTTGAATCATAATATTCTCTGTCAATCCTTTCATACTTTTTAGCATTGATTCGATAGCCGGTATAGAAGATGGCAAAATAACAGACGTGGGGTTATTGAACACTTGCCGAGGCTCGAAGCAGTTAAAAATGGAAACGGGAACCTGAATGCGTGGCTTGCAAGTGGTAAAGTAATTCGTTGCCATTTACGGATAAGCAGGCAGATTGACGAATTTGCGCAAAAAGCGCACCGTTTTATTTCTTGCAGCAGTGCAGCACTCAGAACAACCGACCGCTTTTATTGGCAGGCGATTCTCCCGCTTTCGTCAAATCGGTTACTCTTGAATATGGAAGAATGCTTCTTTTCGATGGGAATAATCAAAAAGATAATTGTACGTCAGCAAACGGTATTCGCTAGTCCACTGAGGATAGTCTGTTCCGTCATAATGATAGATCGTTCCCGCTGCGTCGATACAGCCTCCCCCATGAACCACCGGAAGCTTATCATGCATGGACCATACGTAACTTTGAAAATCGCTCATCTTAAGTCCTGCGGCAGCCAATAAGAAAGGCGCCAGATAATTTGTGGAGATGCGTCCCGGATCTTTCACATCTATATCGTAATTGGCCCATAAAACATATGGAACCGTCAAAACCTTCAAAAAGTCCTCTTCCGAAAATGCCTCCATTTTCTTGCCGAGAAGTGTCTCGTAGAATCGGTCATCCAAGGCAGGATGGTGGTCTCCAAACATCAGGATGATCGTGTTTTCCTGTTCGCGGAAATAGGTTACCAACTCCCGGAAGGCCTGATCGCTTTCTTTGATACAGGCCAGATGATGCTCCACATCCTCCTTGGCATCAAAGGATGTGATCTTAATAGCTTCGGAATTGACATAGGGACCATGGTTCTGAATCGTTACATTAAAACAGAAGAAGGGCTGTTCTTTTGGACGGTTTTCATACAGCTTGATTATTTGCGCATAATTGCTGCGATCAGAGATGTTATTGTTGAACAGGTTTTCCGTATCGAATTCCAAGTTGTCCGTAAAATAATGTGCATCAAATCCCAGACAGGGGTACACGGTGGAACGACTGTAATTAGAACCCTTTGCCGGATGCATACCCACAGTATAGTATCCCTGTTCCTTCAGAACCGTAACCAGCGACGGCGTGTCTGTTTTAATATTTCGGATAAAGGGCAGGCTTTCCCAATAATTTGCCTTGCTTGTGCTAAGCAGAAATTCGCTCTCCGTAATCGAAGTGCCGCCGCCCTTGCTGGTCACCAGCCAGTTTTTTATCACATTGTCTCCATCCAGAGAATGAATGAACGGCATAAAATCCTCTGAGACAGCGAAGTCCCCAACAATATTTAAATCTGTGAGAGACTCATTCATAATGACAATGATGTTCGGGGGCTGTTCATTCGAAGATTCTGTCTCTGATTGCTGATTTTCCATCACGATATGGTCGATTTCTTCCAGGGAATAGCCGTCAGGAGGACCGATCATTCCGAGCTTCAAGGTTCCTATCAATGTGCTGTAATATCCATTCTGGGACACCAGCACCCGGGTATTCCAGGTTTTCAGATTTACATTCCTGTACCACGGGCCAAGCCAGAACAGCGCGAAGCAGAATACTGCAGCGACAATGCTGGTCACGGGATGAATGGGAAGCGCGTTCGGGAGATTATTTACAGACCAAAACAGTAAAATCAAAATGCCAACCACGAGCAGAGAATATTCGTCCAAAACCAAGCGATATTGTTTAACCACATTCAGCGCTGTTCGGATTGCGTAAAAATCATCTGCCAGAACGGGAGTTCCCCGTACCTGTACCACAAGGCAATTTATAACTGAGATGACACCGGTGCAGAGAAAAAACAAGTACATCGGAAGCCTGCTTTTGAGGCACAACGACAGAAAATAAAAGGCAAAAACAGATAAGACGATGGGGATGCAGCCTTTCAGGCAATTTGTCCCCAGGCACTGGTTGGAGATATTCATCGCCAGAAAAAGCAGGACAGACTGTAAAAGTACAATACCAACAAAAGAAAAGGTGTTCTTTTGTGTGCCCTCCAAATTGATCCATAAAGAAACCGCAACGCAGAACATCCATGCAGCACATAGCTTTACCGGCATCCGCCTGGTTTTTTTATCAATGACCAGCACCAGGATGCCGCAGAAAAGGAGAAGAAGCCAAAAGAGAAGACGGACCCAACAGGTGTTGGCATCGGCAGGATGCACTGCTTTAATAAGGAAAAATCCAAGGACCATTAGGAAAGTAATCAGAAATTTTTTCATAAGTTTCCTTCTTTTTGAAACTACGATTGTATAGAATCAGGTAAAATGTGTTCCGCTCGACGGGTATTTTCTCCAGCATACAACAAACAGGAAATTGCATCTATGGAGAAATCTCTTCTCTATTCATCGTCCGGTTGGGAAAATGCAAATGTTGGAAAAATTTAAGCTGGGGCACTGTATTGATGATATGCTTTTACGGTTCCACAAGGCAGAAATCCCGGCTTACCAACTCAAAGGAATAGCCTTTTTGAAGCCCTTCCAGAACAATTCCCTCTACCAGCGTATTGTCATTACGCCAGATATCCTGAATGACAATTTCCGTCTTTCTCTGCTGGGTAATTTCCGAGAAAACCTGCCGAAAAACGCTTTCCGGACGGTTTGCGATCTCATAGGAGCTACATACGACGGCCTGATTTTTTCGGGGATAGTCACCCTCCAGAATACGATGTCCCCGTTTTTGGATTTCTTCTCGCCGGGCATCTTTCAGAATCCCATTTAAACAAAAACAGGCCTTGACGCCGCAGCGATCCAAAAGATCCAAAAGTGCCAAAGTATTGGAACTGGAGCTGTCTGTAAAGATGAGATATAAGCTCCCGCCCCTTCCCGGTTTCGGTACCCTTCTGCGGGCCTGAGCGACTTTTCGCTTCCACAGGAGGATGCCGCATTTCTGCTTCAGTTTCTCCCAGTACGCCTTTGGCGAAGTTCCCGTCACAAAGCTGCCATACCGTTGCTCATCGTTGCTTCCCGAAAAGGCTGCATCCCATGGAATACAGCGAAGGTAATTCAGCTCAGACTCTGTCAGCAGTTGCCTCCGATGCAACTCGGACAAAGCCCAGTCTCGCCAAAAATATAAATGGGATCGCCCCTCCGGAGTGTTTGGATTGTGCCATTTGGGGTTCGGCAGCAAGCAGGTCAGACTGAGTGCCTGGTTCAGGGTTAATGCAGCGGGTTCAATTTGAAAATAGTAACGGCAGGCATTTCGGATTCCGTATTGTTCGTTGCCAAAATCGACGATGTTCAGATACAGCTCGATGATTTCCTCTTTGCTCAGTGCATGCTCCAGATAAATCGCCGCAAACAGCTCCATAATTTTCCGGCGCATGGTGCGCTCCTGGGTAAGATAGAGATTTTTCGCCAACTGCAGTGTGATGGTACTTCCGCCCCGTACGATCTTTCCTCGCTTCAGATTCTCCACCATTGCACGGAAATAGCAGCGCAGTGTAAAGCCGGGATGCTGAAAGAACAAACTGTCTTCTATGCTTAGAACCGCATTTTTCAGGGAGATGGAGATTTCGTCATAGGTGCAATAGGACGCTGACAGGCGTTTTTCTTCCAGCATCTTTCTTGCTGGCTGCTCTTGGATTGTGGCAATCAACCTTCGCATCTTCCACCGCTCCTCAAACGAAAAATAGTATGGGGACACGCCCCTCTTCTACTGCCTCTGTTTCCACTTCGCGTACATCCAGATTGGCCAGATCAGGCGATATTTCAATGTAGTCTTCACTACATAGCCCTGGATGGAGCCACGAAAAACGACCTGTTCGATTACCTCCCGGTAATACCCGGAGGAAATGTTCTCCAGAATCTCCCGCCTAATGGTTCTATAACTCTCTTTCCGGCGAATTTGCGATACAGCGATAGAGAATAACAGGTGTGCGATTCTGCGTTTCAGCTGCATTTCAAAATCATACGACGACAGGTCCATCTGCCCGCGCAGATGAGCGGCAATGGTTTTGGGATCCTCCCATGGATAGGCCAGCATTCCCCTGGTGGCAGAGGCGCGATTGTAGCAATAATGATACAGACATTTGGAGATACAACACAGAGATTCGGCCGAATAAACACAGGGTATCACACAGGCAAGGTCTTCTCCAAGTATCACTCGGGCATCCTTTAACATGCACGCCAGGCACAATTCCCTTCGAACCACATGGGCGACGAGATTGGTGCAGTGGAATGTAAAGTTCTCACCATGGATCAAGCGCGGGAAGATTGCCTGCGCAATTGCTTCTTTGTTATAGAACCCCTCCGGTTCAATGGGAGGTACCAAAGAAACGCTTCCGTCTGCGTTCTCCTGGAAGATTCCGAATTGAATGATGTCCGTATCTGTATACCTGTTTACCGTTTCCAGGTAATCCGCTTCGATCCAGTCATCCGCATCCACAAAGCAGAGGTATTCTCCCACGGCGGCGCAGGCTCCGTCCTGACGCGCCTGTGCAACCCCTCCGTTTTCTTTCTGTATTACGGTTATGCGGCTATCCATCCGTTCAAATCGTTTGCAAATTTCCGGACAGCAATCGCTGGACCCATCATCCACCAAAATCAGTTCGAAATCCTGAAAGGTTTGATTCAAAATGGAGCGGATGCAGCGCTCCAGGTAATCTTCCATATTATATATGGGCACCACTATGCTGAATTTTGGCATAAAAAACCTCCATCTAAGCGGTCTCTTTCCGTTTTTCGCAGTTTAAGAAAGAAATGTAATCAAAGTTATCCAGATATCGTTTTATGGATTGGGGCTTATGCTGTAACAATTGGTCGGTTCCTCTGCGATAATCTTTGTCATTTAGAAGGTCCAGCGCCTCCACGCAATCATAGGCCGCAGGATTCTTGTTGGTGATAAAGCGCTTATGGGAATAGGGCAGCCTCGAAAATTCTTCTATCATCTCCGGCTCTACGGAGTCTATATATTCCAGAATGAAGAGATTCTCTGGGTCTACTCGCTTCTTCTGCTCATTCCATTTGCTCCTGCTTTCTTCAAAAGAAGCGTAATGAATGAAATTAAGCCGGACGGATTCTTCTCCATATCGGATTTCACCAACCGGGTAGTAGGCACCTTTGACTTCCAGCGGATAGACATCAGATTCCAGATATTCCGGAAGATGGTTGAGAAATTTCATAAAGTCCCTGTGAAAAATGGTCAGATTGATGGTAGGGCTGAGAAAAGGAAGGCCCAAATCTTGATAGATGATGGTTCCAATGCAATTGTTTGCAAGGATTGTCGGTCTGCGGTTGCGCAGTCTCAGGCCCTTGCCTCTGTGATATAGTTTTCTTAATATCTTCATGGCCAAAGACAGAAACTTATATACCGGTTCGCTCAATGTAATTGCTTTCCCCCGAAAACGGATGCACCGCTTGTCCGCGTGTAAAGAACCCTTTAAAGAAATTGTTTGGTAATACTTCTCAAATAATGTGCTGCAATCTTTCGCCGTTTGACTGTCCAGCAAATCGGCATACTCCGCCGCCTGGAAGAAACGGGCATCTGCGTCCCCTATCAAATCGTTGCGGACTAGGTAACGAAGGGCTTTGGCCTTTGCCCGAGAGAAGCCGTTTGCATCTGCCAACGGCCCGTAGAAATCAGGCGCCGGAAGTAAAGACGCCAGAGTTAAGGCCTGATTGAATGAGATATCCGCAGGGGAAACACAAAAATAAAACTGGCTGGCATCGCCAATACCATACTGACCCATTCCATAGTAAATGATGTTCAGATAGAGGTCCAGAATCTCTTCCTTGCAGAGTACTTTTTCCAGCTTTCTTGCAAGAAACCATTCTGTCAGCTTTCGTGTGTATGTGCTCTCTGGCGTTAAGTACATATTTTTTGCCAACTGCTGCGTGATGGTGCTGCCGCCGCCCAGTATTTTGCCATGGCGGAGGTTCTTCCTGAAAGCCAGAAACATCTGCTCCCAATTGCATCCATGATGCAGGAAGAAATTCATATCCTCCAGGGCAATTACCATCATCTTCAGATCTGTGGAGATATCCTGCAAGGGACAATAGGACGGCTTGGCCTTCACCGCATCATAATACGACGCAATGGGTTGCTTCTTCAATGCCTCCCGGGCGTTGTGGTAACAGAGGCATAGAATTCTGACAAGAATACAGCCCACCGACAGTACCGCCAGCACCGCCAACATGGCAATCACACTAATCCAGAACATGGCCGGCCTCCTGAACGCGCAGATCTCCCACTTCATAAATGCGGTCACAGCGATTGAGGGTATGCAGGCGATGAGCAATCAAAATAATCGTGCGATTCTCCAGAGAAAACACCACATCCATGATGTCCTTTTCCAATGTTTCATCCAGCGCGGCGGTAGGCTCATCAAAAATGAACACCTGAGCATCCTGATACACCGCTCTTGCAATGCCCAATCTCTGGCGCTGTCCGCCAGACAAACGTACACCCTTTTCACCGACCACCGTATCCAATCCATGGGGCAGGGCTTTTACAAAATCATACAGCTGCGCTTTTTCCAATGCATCCCAAACTCTGCTGTCGTCCTGCTCGCGGAAAAAGACCACATTGTCCCGGATGGTACTGTCCATCAAAAAGATATCCTGAGGGATATAGCTGACCAGCGGAAACCATGCGGCACGATGTTCGTGAATATCGGTACCATCTACCCGCACGCTTCCTGCATCCGGTTGGAGGAGTCCTAACAGAATATTGGCAAATGTGGTTTTCCCGCCGCCGGACATTCCTTTCAGACCGATAATGCTCCCCTTTGGAATCGTCATGTTTACATCCGCCAACACCGGATGGGTTCCATCATAGGAATAACATAGATTCTCCACCTGAATGGTATGCTGAAAGGACAGCGGTTTTTCTTTGACCGATTCCCAAGAAGCATCCTGACTGTTGATGATGTTGTTCAGTTTTCTCAGGGAGGGCGTACAGGTGGAAAAATAGTTCAAGCAATGGAAAATCTGGTTTAAACCGGGACGAAGGCGCAGCATAACCATCGCCACCAGGGCTAAAGTGGAGAACATACTGGCCGTTGACTCCATATGAACGCACAGCAATACACAAAAAAGAATTACGAAAATGGCAAACACTTCCGTCATGCGTTTTTGAACCGAAAGCAGTGCGCTCTGCTGCACCTCGGCGTCTACCTTTCCTTCTTTGTAAGCGTCAAAATCCTCCAGAGTCTTATCTTCCAGCTGCAGCAGTTTGATTTCCCGAATACCGTTGATTGACTGAGAGACGCTTTTTGTCATCTTATCATGGGTTTTATTGATCTGCCGCCCCAAAGCCTCCAGTTTGGTTTTCAGCGGTTTCCTCGTGATAAGAAAAAATCCGCTGCTGATCGCAAAAACCACAAGGGTAATCACCGCATTTACCTTGACCATCAATCCCATCAAAAGAATCAGAACCAGGATTTCGCTGAAAAAGGTGAGTAAATTCTGCAATGTACCAAAGACCCAGGTTACATAATAACAAATCATGTTGGTGATATCCTGGGAGTGGTGGGTCAGAAAATAGGCGTAGGGTTTATTTAGGTAGATTTGGTATACCCTTTTCCTGGTAGAAAAGGATTCCTGCATAACAAATTTCCGCTTTGCCACATCCAGCGCCCAGAGATAGAGGTTTTTCAGCAGGAAAACCAATGCCAGACCGGCGGAAAGGATATAAACCACGTTCTCCTGATTCATAGAAAGCCATCTGCTCAGGATCCGAACCAGAGAATTCTCCAGAATGGCCTCCGGATCACTCAACGCTAAAACATAGGGCAATATCATAGAAACGCTCAGGGTTTCCAGAAGAGCGGCGATGGCACTGAGAAAAATCAAAAAAACAAATTTCCACTTGGAGGATGGGGATAATAATTTATTAAAAACCTGGTATGGAAGCTTCATTTTTCTTTTCTCCTTAGTCTAGATACATCTTTTATGAACGAAGATGATAACTGCTTATCTTAAATATATCACCGTTACCGTAGTTTTTGCAAGAAAATGACTTATATATGGGTACATACAGCCTTTCAGACCGCTATTCGGAACGGAGACCCAACAATGCCTACACTTTTGTACTTCCGATTTCACGGAAAAACGCCAAAAGATAGGAACCTGGAGGAAAGCGCGGCGGCAAAGGACTGCATCATTTAAATACCTCCATGCTATAAAAAGGAGCGCGAGTCAGCTGACTCGCGCTCCTTTTTATGCTCTTTTTAAAAATTCTTTTTCCGCCGCTCTCTGCGCAGTTCCGCCCGCTTTTTTCCGGCTTCCAGTTCCGCTTTTTCTTCATCGGTATCACACAAGAGTTCCGGAACCGGAGTGGGATTCTCATTTTCATCCAGCGCTACCATGATTAAATACGCCCGGTTAATATGGGTCTTTTTCCCATCCAGCTCTTCGACAAAAGTGTCTACCCGCACTTCCATGGAGGTGCGCCCCACCCAGGTCATCTGCCCCTCGATCACGATGGTACTGTTCGCGTGGGCTCCGGCCTGAAATTGCAGATTGTCAATACAGGCAGTGGTCACATTGCAGCCGGAATGGCGGCGTGCGGTCACTGCCGCAACCACATCGATCCATTCCACCAGTTGTCCGCCGAACAGCCGGTTGTATCCGTTAATATGCCGCGGCATCAGAATTTGGATCTGGGTGGTTTTGGATTCATATACATGCTTGGCCTTTTTCTGCATTGCTCGCCCTCCCTTTTTCGTAGCATATGCCATCTTCAACATTCTATTCCGGAATCTTCTTCGTTTTTTATTCTTTTCCCTGCTGCATCGCCCTCAACACGGCGTCTGTTACCTGCGCCGGAGGAAGAGACGCGTCAGCTGTAATCTGCGCTCTGGACAGATACACCGGCCGGCGCCGTTCAAAAATTTCCTGCAGGCCTTCTTTGCTGTTGCGCCGCACCAGCGGACGATCGCTTTCCCGGATGCGGTCGTAGCAGACCGAAAACGCCGCGTCCAGAAATACCATTGCCCCGCTTTGGGCGAGAATCCGCGCGTTTTCATCGTCCAGCACGGTACCGCCGCCGCAGCATAGAATCAGTCCGGTCCGGCCTGCCAGTTCCCGGCAGACCTGGCGCTCCATCTGCCGGAAAGCGTCTTCGCCGTCCGAGGCGAAAATTTCCGGAATGGAGCGCTGGTACTTCCGCTCCAGATAAGCATCCGTATCCAGCAGGGTCAAGCCGGTCCGCTGCGCCAGCAGCGCGCCGACGGTGGATTTTCCGCATCCCATGAAACCGAACAGTACAATATTGTTCATCGGTTTTCCTCCATCCGCTTTTCCATCTCCCGGATCAGCGCGGCAATGTCCTCTTCCCGATATTGGGCGCCATACCAATACTGGTGGGCCTGCACCGCCTGCCAGACCAGCATGGCCATTCCGCCGATCACATGGCAGCCCGCCTGTCGGGCCATCCGCATCAGTTTGGTTTCGGCCGGATTGTAAATGGCATCGAACACATTTTCACACCGGGACAGCACCGACGGATCCAGCGGCATATCGTCTACTTTCGGATACATCCCCGCCGGAGTCGCGTTGATCAGCCAGCGATATTGGGTATCCTCGTCCGGCAGGCTGCTCAGGGTCGTTACCCGCACTGCCGCGCCGGGGATCGCCCGCTCCATTTCCCTTTGCAATTCCCGGGCTTTTTCCACGCCGTTCTGGCGAACCGCCAATGTCACGCAGGCGCCCTGCCGTGCCGATTCGATCGCGAACATCCGGCCTACGCCGCCGGCGCCGGCAATCAGCACCTCGCCTTTTAAAGGAATCCCCTCCAGCGAGTGCAAAAAACCTACACAGTCGGTATTATATCCGGTTGCGCCGTCCTTGCAATCCACAACGTTGACCGCGCCGTACCGTTCGGCGGTTTCGTCCAACCGGGCGCAGAAAGGGATGATCTGCTGCTTATAAGGGATGGTGATGTTAAACCCGTCCAGCTGCCGCAGATATGGCCACAAATCTTCAAATTTTTCCGGCGGCGTTTGCAGAACTTCATATTCCGCCTGCAGCCCGCCCAGCTCGAACAACCGCTTGTGAATCGGCGGGGACATCGTATGCCCCAAAGGGTATCCCAAAATGGCAAAACGCTTCATCTTCCATCCCTCTTTCTCGGTAATAAATCGATGTATTTTATTCCTTTTTTTTCCCTTTGTCAAGGGATTTATGGGATATTTGTGAAAAGGCAAGAATTTTATGCTTTCCGCTTCAAATACTGTTGACAACCGCAGGAAATATGAATATGATAGGGCAAGAACAACATTTTAGGAGGAATTTCCCACATGGTATTCGAAAAAGTTAGAGAAATCATCTGCGATCAACTGGATGTTGCAGAAGACGACGTGACAATGGAGTCGAATATTGCTGACGATTTGGGCGCAGATTCCCTCGACGTGGTAGATCTGGTCATGAGCCTGGAAGAAGAGTTCGACGCCGAGTTCCCGGATGAAGACATCGAATCCATCAAAACTGTCGGCGATGTGGTCAAGTTTATTGAAGAACACGTATAATTTCGCCTTTTCCCGGCCGCCTGCTACTCGCAGGCGGCCTTTTTTCTTTCTTTTGTTGAAATCGGCGGAAATGTATATTATAATGAATTTTCAAGGAACCGGACAAAAGTCCGGAAAGCACAAACAGGAGTGAATGCAATGGCAGACAACAAGAAAATGGTCGAGGCCATTACCTCGATGGAAGAAGATTTCGCCAAATGGTACACCGATGTGGTAAAAAAAGCGGAGCTGATCGATTATTCCAGCGTGCGCGGCTGCATGATCCTGCGGCCATACGGATACGCTATCTGGGAACACATCCAGAAGTGGCTGGACAGTGCGTTCAAAGCCACCGGCCATGAGAATGTTTATATGCCAATGCTCATTCCCGAAAGCCTGCTGCAAAAGGAGAAGGATCACGTAGAGGGCTTTGCGCCGGAGGTGGCGTGGGTCACCCATGGCGGCAACGAAAAACTGGCGGAGCGCCTGTGCGTGCGCCCCACCTCTGAGACTCTTTTCTGCGAACACTACTCTCACATTATCAAATCCTACCGGGATCTGCCCAAACTTTATAACCAGTGGTGCTCGGTCATCCGCTGGGAAAAAACCACCCGTCCTTTCCTTCGGACGATGGAGTTTTTGTGGCAGGAAGGCCACACCATGCATGAGACCGCCGAAGAAGCGGTGGCGGAAACCGAACAGATGTTAAATATCTATGCCAAACTGTGCGAAGACGCGCTGGCGATCCCGGTGGTCAAAGGCAAAAAAACCGATAAGGAAAAATTTGCCGGGGCGGAGGCTACTTACACCATCGAGGCCATGATGCACGACGGCAAATCTCTGCAGGCCGGCACTTCCCACTACTTTGGCGACGGCTTCGCCAAAGCCTTTGATATCCAGTTCACCGGCCGGGATAACAAACTTCAGCATCCGCATCAGACTTCCTGGGGCGTGACCACCCGCCTGATCGGCGCCATCATCATGACCCACGGCGACAACAACGGCCTGGTTCTGCCGCCGCAGGTAGCGCCCATCCAGGTAGTCATCATCCCGGTGGCGCAGCACAAAGAGGGCGTTCTGGAAAAGGCGGGAGAGCTCAAGCAGCGGCTTGAAAAATTCTGCCGGGTCAAGATGGATGATTCCAACAATTCCCCCGGCTGGAAATATGCCGAGTATGAAATGAAGGGCGTTCCGCTACGGCTGGAAATCGGCCCGCGTGATATCGAACAAAACCAGTGCGTACTGGTTCGCCGGGACAACCGGGAAAAAACCATCGTCAGCCTGGACGAGCTGGAGACCGTCATCCCGCAGTTGTTGGAGAATCTGCACGACAGCCTGTACCAAAAAGCGCTGGAAAACCGGGAGAAGCGGACTTTCGTCGCCCATAACCTGGAGGAAATGATCCAGGTGGCCGGCGGGGAAAACGGCTTTATCAAAACCATGTGGTGCGGCGATCCTGCCTGCGAGGAAACGTTCAAGGAAAAAGCCGGTGTCTCCTCCCGCTGCATGCCTTTTGAGCAGGAGCATTTGGACGATGTCTGTGCCTGCTGCGGAAAACCCGCCAAAGCCATGGTCTATTGGGGCAAAGCATACTAATCATACCAATCTGCAAAAGCCATCCGCCGTTTCTGCGGCAGGTGGCTTTTTCGCGCAAAGCCTTCTTCTCTCTGGCTTTTTCTTTGATTCTTTGCTACAATACCGATATCAAACCGATGGGACCCCGGCGGACCGGTCCCAACCGGTATCAATCAACGATCACAAAGGAGTATGGTATGGAATTTCCGCTGCCGCTTCGCACGGCTATCGAACAAAAAGCGCAGGAGGTATCCACCGCTGACCTGATGCGGGAAGCGCAGGGGCTCTCCCAACGCTATCGGGAAGAAAGCGGGCAGGGCAAACGCCTGGTCACTACCGACCGCCAGGCGCTGGCCTATGCCGCCGTGCGGATGCCCGCAACCTTTGGCGCGGTAGCCGCTGCATTGGAGCACACGCTGCCTTTTTTGGAAGACCTCCCCACTACGTTACTGGACATCGGCGCCGGTACCGGAGCTGCGTCCTGGGCGGCGGATTCCCTGCTGCCATTGGAATCGGTTTCCTGCTTGGAGCGGGAGCCTGCTATGGCGCGGCTGGGTCAGGCGCTGATGCGCACGGGCAGCAAACCATTGCAAAATGCCCGCTGGATTTCGGGTGATCTCACCGGTCGGGACCCGCTCCCCATCCGAGCCGGGATGGTGAGCGCGGCTTATGTGCTCAATGAGGTGCGTGAAGAGGACCGCCCCGCCGCCCTGTCCCGCTTGTGGGACGCCGCCGAAAACCTGCTGCTTTTGGTAGAGCCGGGCACGCCGGAGGGCTTTCGCCAACTGCGGGCCGCGCGGGAATATCTTTTGGCGCAGGGTGCCGTCCTGTTAGCCCCCTGCCCGCATGAAAAAACGTGCCCCCTCCCGGCGGACGACTGGTGCCATTTTACCTGCCGGATTGCCCGCAGCCGGCTTCACCGGCAGCTCAAAGGCGGCGATGCTCCTTATGAGGATGAAAAATTCTGCTACCTGGCTTTCGGCAGGACAGAAAGCGTACGGGCCTCGTCCCGTATCCTGCGCCATCCGCAGATCGAAAGCGGCAAAATCACCCTGCGGCTGTGTACCCCATCCGGAATTGTCACCCTCCCCGTTCGGAAAAGAGACGGCGCGCTGTTCAAGGCCGCCCGAAAATCCAACAGCGGCGACCCATTCGCTTACAAAGGCTCCTGCTGATTTCGTTTAAAATGAGAAAAAGCGCCCAGCAAAGTTTTCTTGCCGGACGCTTTTTTTGCGAAAAAATCCCTCTTTTCCCCTTTACTTGCTTCATACAATCGGATTTGATATAATAATTAAAACCCATGCTGAACCTTTCGGCGGCCTGCCGCATAAGATGAGGCATCGGGGCAAACGGAAAGGAGGGTTGTTTTCAAAATCGCCGAAAGGAGGGAAAAACGAATACAAAACGGATTGAAAAAGCGCCACAGCCGCGTAACACGCGGTCGACGAGGCGGGAGGAGTATCGAAAACTCGGCGGATGCCTCCCCGCAGCGTTCCCCTGTGAGAGAATACAGCAAAACCGCAGGTAACTGACGGCACAACACAGTATTCCGGGAACTATTTTTTCGAAACATTACTTTTTACATAGATAAGGAGAATTGAATATGTGTGGTATTGTAGGTTACTCCGGCGCGAAAGACGCCGTCTGTGTCCTGCTGGAAGGTCTTGGCGCGCTGGAATATCGCGGCTATGACTCTGCGGGCGTTTCCGTATTCAGCGAGAGCAGCCTCAAAACCGTCAAATCCGCCGGCAGGCTGGCGGTGCTTTCCGAGCGATTGGCATCCCATCCGCTGCCGGGAAGCTGCGGCATCGGGCATACCCGTTGGGCTACCCACGGCGTTCCGTCCGACGTCAACGCCCATCCGCACGGCACAAAGCGGCTGAGCCTTGTACACAACGGCATCATCGAAAACTACGCGGAACTGAAAAACGAGCTGTCCGCCAAAGGATACACCTTCGAGACCCAGACCGATACCGAAGTCGCCGCCAAGGTTCTGGACAGCTGCTACCACGGCGACCCTATCGCCGCCATCCGGGAAGCCTGCGCAAAGATGGAAGGCTCCTACGCTTTCGGCATTCTGTTCGCCGACCGGCCCGGTGAAGTATACGGCACCCGCCTGAACAGCCCCCTGCTGGCCGCTGTGGGCGACGGCGAGGGCTTTCTGGCTTCGGATATTTCCGCGGTTTTGCAGTACACCAAACGCTATTACGCTCTGGAACACGGCGAGATTGTAAAAATCGCTCCCGATGGTTCCATTTCCATCCGCACCATGGACGGCGCTCCGGTGCAAAAAGAGCTTCTCACCGCCCAATGGGACGTGGAGCAGGCGCAGAAAAACGGCTATGAGCACTTTATGCGCAAAGAAATTTTCGAACAGCCCACTGCCCTTTACAACACCGTTCATCCCCGCATCATCAAAGGATTGCCGGATTTTTCCCACGATGGGATCGCGCCGGGCTTCTTCAAAGATATCACCCGCATCCAGATGGTTGCCTGCGGCACCGCCAGCTATGCCGGTTTCATCGGCAAAAATGTCATCGAAAAGCTGGCCCGCGTACCGGCGGAGGTGGACATCGCCTCTGAGTTCCGGTATCGGGACCCCATTCTCGCCCCGACGCAGCTGGTAGTGGTCATCTCCCAGTCCGGTGAAACGGCGGATACGCTGGCCGCTTTGCGCCTGGCGAAAAAACAGGGCGTTAAAACGTTGGCTATCGTCAACGTCGCCGGTTCTACCATCGCCCGGGAGGCGGATATCGTCCTTTATACCTATGCGGGGCCGGAAATCGCCGTGGCCAGCACCAAAGCCTATTCGGTCCAGACCGGCGTTTTGTACCTGTTGGCGATTCGTATCGCCATGGAGAAAGGCCGCATCGACGCGGCCCAGGCCGCCGGTTATGTGGATGGGTTGCTCAAAGCCATCGAAAAAACCAACGACGCGTTAAAGACCGACGAAAAAGCCAGAGAACTTTCCTCTATTCTCAAAAATGTGGAAGATTTGTTTTTCATCGGCCGCGGCGCCGACTTTCCTCTGTGCCGGGAGGGTTCGCTGAAGCTCAAAGAGATCTCTTATATCCATAGCGAAGCCTATGAAGCCGGGGAGCTAAAGCACGGCACCATCTCTCTGATTACCGATGGCGTACCGGTAGTGGCAATTGCCACTCAGTCGTCCCTGCTGCCGAAAACGGTCAGCAATATCAAGGAGACCCGCGCCCGGGGCGCCCAGGTCATTCTGATCTGCAAAGAAAGCGATGAGATCGGCGATGATGTGTACGACCACATCATCCGTCTGCCCGATCTGGATGATTTGTTCGCTCCGATCCTAGGCGTGATCCCTCTGCAGCTGATGGCTTACCATACAGCGGTAGCCCGGGGGTGCGACGTGGATAAACCCCGCAACCTGGCGAAATCCGTCACCGTGGAATGACTTTTGTCCTAAAAAGTGAAATCCTCGCCCGATGGGGTGATGGTCGTAAAACAGTTAACAGCCGCAGCAGTTTACACTGCTGCGGCTGTTTTTGCATCTTATTCTGCTATATGATAACATGAAGCCTATAAAATATACCGATAAGAATTTGGGAGGTATAGAATATGACCGTTTCGCAGATTCTGGACAAGATGATCGTCTTCTCAGAAGGCAACATTCACGATATAGACCATTTCATTCGCGTTTGGACTTATGCCAAAACGATTGCAGAATTGGAGCAGTTGGACGGTGAAACGCAGTATATCCTTGAGGTCGCCGCAATTACCCACGATATTGCCTGCCCGCTTTGCCGTAAAAAGTATGGCAACACCAACGGAAGGCATACCGATGGTCGAATCGCTTTTAAACGATGCTGGTCTGAGTACACATCAGATGGATCGGGTAAAGTATCTCGTTGGACATCATCATACATTATCGGGCATTGACGGAATAGATTATCAAATTCTTGTAGAAGCAGACTATATCGCCAATGCTTCCGAAAATGGATACGATGGGAAGAACATAGAAAATTTTCTGAATCAAATCGTCAAAACAAGTGCAGGGAAGCAGCTGATCAAAAGTATATTTCGCCTGTGACAACTTCCGGTTTGTCGAGATGCTGTAAAATGCTTTCCGGACAAAATGGAGCATTTCTATACTCTTTTGTCGGGAGGAGCGTGTATCCTGCCGAGCTTCATTCCTCGCCAGCGGAAAACTACATAGACGAGAGCGCCCAGCTTCTTTACCCTCCCCCCTTTTTTATTGTATAATAGTGACAATAACATCCGCATTGGGATGAGAAAGAAGGAATTTATAATGGAACTTCGTACCGTAACCGCCGGTTATTTCAGCCCCACGGATACGACAAAGAAAACAGTGGAAGCGATTGCCCGGGGAATCCGCCCAGTCATTAACATTTTGGATTTGACGCCGCCGGCTGCCAGAGAGGCAGAATACCACTTCGGCCCGGAAGACCTGCTGGTCATCGGAGCGCCGGTATACGGCGGGCGCATCCCGCTGGTGGAAGAAGAGGCCATCCGCCACATCCACGGCAGCTGCACGCCGGTGGTTCTGGCTGCAGTATACGGCAACCGCGCTTATGAGGACGCGCTGCTGGAACTGCGGGATCTTCTGTCCTGCCAGGGATTCATTCCAGTAGCGGCGGGCGCTTTTATCGGCGAACACTCCTTTGGCAACGTTATCGCCGCCGGCCGGCCTGACACACAGGATCTTGCCAAATGCACCGATTTCGGCCGCCAGATCGCTTTTTGGCTGAAAGACGCGACCGTTGGTGATTTTTCGCTGAAGGTTCCCGGAAACTATCCATACCGGGCCAGAGGCGCCCAATCCGGTATCCCGCATGAAATCAGCGGCGACTGCATTTTCTGCCTGCATTGTGCAGAAGTCTGCCCCACCGGCGCTATTTCTACAAAAAGCCCGGCAATCAAGGACATGAGCCGCTGCATCAAATGCCAGGCATGTGCCAAAAAATGCCCCAAGGGCGCGCGGATCGTGCCCGGCGGATTTGTCGAGACGATGGTGGAAAAGCTCTCTGCCATGTGCGGCGAAGGCCGGAAAGAACCGCAGCTCTTCCTGGGCCGCTAATCCGAATTTCACAAAGCAGCACCAAAAAAGGGTACGGCCAAAGGCCAACGCCACATAAGGAAGTAATTTGAAAGCATGATTGAAAATAAAGAAATAATATACGCAAAATACGCAAAAGAAAACGGCGGCAGGGAGAGCAGTTCTCCTTGCCACCGTTATTTTAATCATCATCGTTAGACCAACCGGATATAATATGTAATTCGCCTGAGTCCATATCCATTGCCATATTGTCTCCCATCCTCATCAATAAATCTCCGTCAGAATCTATTGCCATATTGTCAGAGATAGAATGAGCAAAATCGCCGTCCTCGAAATCAAAAAAATGCTTACCCATATAGCACCTCGCTTGAAAAATTAATAATCATATTTGTTTATTTCTAAAACTCTGAAGGTTGCATTTTTGAATTGATTCAATTTTTCTTGATCAACGTATTCAAAAGCTTTCAGATATATCTCTTGTCCTGCACCTAATCTATCAGCGTAAATCATATCTGTTTCAATTCTTGCGCCGTTTGCGTCTACTGCTTCAATTGTTATGAAATAAGTGCATTGTTTTTCAGCTTTGTTTTTTACTGTAATATCAAGGGATGTTTCGAAGAAGTATCCATTATTAGTTACTTTGAATTCCCCAAAAGAAACATCAACATATTTTTCTAAAATTTCATCTGTCGTTTCTTCTCTAAATACATCACCAATAGCAGGAATATTAGATTCAATAACATCTGATGTGTTACTAATAAGCGAAGCTGTAAAAACGACATACAGAACCACAAGAATAATAGATAAAACGATTTTAGTTATAAAGCCAATCAAAGCGCCTTTACCTGCCGACTTAGCTCGTTTAGGGTTCTTTCCTTCGTATATAAGAAAAAGGATTAAACCAACAATCGGAATAAAAAATCCCAAGATAGCAAACCCAATACTTGAGCTGTCTTCAGAAACATTTGCATCGAACTTATTATCAATCCGTGCTCCGCAGTTATTACAGTATGATGAAGTATCATCTACAATTCTACCACAATTTTTACAATACATAAAAACTCATCCTCCGCTTTTTTATCGATAATATCCATTTTGCTGACAGACTTGATGAATTGTTTCAGCAAAAATTGATCTGGACTTTTTATTATCATCGGCGTTTGTATTCTTTTTGTCTATGTAATTATCTCTGACCTGTTGCCACAGTTTATGCTTTTTAATCCATTCAATTTTGACAGGAAGATCATAATATCCTTTGGGCTGATATTCCCACGAATAACTGTGTTGTTTTTTGTTATAGCGAATATATTGTTGCCGTCCATCGCCGCATTCATATATAATGCAAAAGTCACAACTATGAGAGATACGAGAGTTGGCTCTATCCTTTACTTTGATGGTGAGAACACGGGTGGAATCTTCGGTGTAATCATATCTGAAAATCGAATATCCATAAGGATTAGTGACCTTATCGAGACCTTTGTGAAGAATGTTTCGTATTTCTTCGGCAGAATAATCTTCGTCGGGGTCATTTACTTCAATATTCACATCGAAGTCAAAACCAGTGTTAGAGTTTCGGTCACGGGTTATCATATTTCGTTTGCTACTTCCCACAAAATGATATTGAAAAGTAAAATCATCTCTGATTTCATTTTGTAATCTGCGGATAATTTCAAAAAGTTCATCTCTAATCGGTTTCCATTCTTCTTTTGGAACATACTCGAAATCGTGCATAATCATAATATCTCCTTTTATCCCAAGCTGCCCAAATAGATTTTACTGAATCTAAATCGTATCAGTATATACTTATCATACGCAAATGTCAACAATTTTCAACAAATTTCGATGTTCTTATGAAAAAGAACTGACAAGCATATTTAAGGTTGGGTTTTGTCCCACTCGCTGTCAACTTATTGAGAGAGTAGTTAAAAACCGCTTGTCTTTAACAACTTAATGACTGTCTGAATGGGATGTGATTTTGCGATTTTCGCATACTGTAACAAGCAGGGAAACTGTACGGACAGTTTCCAGAAGCAAAAAAACATGGTGTGTCATCGTAAGATACGATGCACATCATGTTTTTTACATAAACAATTCCTTATGTGGTGTTGCCAAATGCCGTACCCTTTTTCATCGTCTTTTACGAGCGCCCTGGTTTTTTGAAAACGAACAGCTTGCTGAACAGATAGTTGAGAATGATCACGACCACATTGGCCAGAATTTTAATCGGTTTGTCCGGCAATCCTAACAGGGAAACACACAAAAACATGATTGCCATATCAATCACACCGGACAATAGCCGGCAGCCGAAAAAAGAGCCCATCTCCCGTATGATTGCGCCCACGCCGGACGCGGTGCTTTGAAAGACCCAAACCCGATTCGTAAAATAGGCGAAGAGCACCGAAAGAACCCAAGCAATGGCCGTGCTTACCAGATAATTCACCCGTCCCAGGTCGGTCAGCACAAAATAGCTGAAAATATTGACCAGTGTGGTCAGCCCGCCGAACAGCAAATACAGGATCATCTCCCGATACTTTCGATATAATTCCATCGCCTTTTCAATCATTTCTTTTTCCCCTTTCCGTGTTCCAGGATCCCCTTTATCAGAAAAACCTTGCTTTCAAAGGTATTGTTTCCAGAATAACACAAAAGCTTTCCTCTGTCATTCATTTTTCTTGCGCATCTGTTTTTTTTAGCCTATAATGACAATATTAAGGAGTCGATGCCGATGAAAAAAAGGGGAGATCTGATCCGGATGGCGCAGCGGTGCGCTCTGGCGGTGATGGTGGCTGCGCTGTGTTATCTTTTGTTCGGCCTCATCGGGACCCGCTGCCTGTTTCGCCAAATCACTGGCCTGCCCTGCCTGACTTGCGGGATGAGCCGCGCTTGGCTGTGCGCCCTGCGGCTGGATTTTGCAGGGGCCTTTTGCTGGCATCCGCTGTTCTGGTCGGTTCCGCTGATCGCCCTTACTCTCATTTTTTTCGGCGCGCGCCGCCGATGGGTCCGCCAAGGCTTGATTGCTTTTTTGATTCTATTTCTGGCGGTCTATGCTGTGCGGATGGCTTTTCTTTTTCCAACCGACCCACCGATGACATTGGAACCGGATGCTCTTTTCCCGCGTCTGTTAAATCGGTACTTTTGATTCTTGTAATGGGAGGTGTCTTTCCCTTGAAAGACGGTTTTTTGAAAGTGGCGGCATCTACCCCGTCGATTCGCCTAGCCGACTGCGCTTATAATGCTAAACAGATTCTCGGCTGCATGGAAGAGGCCCGCCGAAACGGCGTCAAGCTGATGGTATTGCCGGAATTGTGCGTTACCGGATACACCTGCGGCGATTTGTTTTTGCAATCGACCCTGCTGGAACAGGCGCAGGCGGCGCTGGAACGCGTCCGCACCGGCAGCCGTGGTTCCGACCTCATCTGCGTGGCAAGTGCACCGCTGAAGAAAGAAAATAAATTGTATAATTGTGCTGTTTTTATACAAAACGGCAAATATCTCTCCGTAATTCCCAAAACTTATCTTCCCAATTATGGGGAATTTTATGAGCAGCGTTGGTTTTCTTCTGCCCCGGCAGAGAACAGCGCCATCCGCATCGGGGAGGAATTGGTACCATTCGGCTCCCGGATCCTTCTTTGCTGTGAGGAAATGCCGGAATTGTGCATCGCCGCCGAAATCTGCGAGGACCTTTGGGCGGCGGACCCGCCGTCAACCGCCCACGCCGTTGCCGGCGCAACGGTAATCGTCAACCCCTCCTGCTCTGATGAGACCATCGGCAAAGCCCAGTATCGCCGCAATCTGGTTTGCGCCCAGTCGGCCCGCCTTTGCTGCGCTTACCTTTACGCTGACGCCGGGGATGGAGAGTCTACCACCGATATGGTATTTGCCGGCCATAATCTGATCTGTGAAAACGGTACGCTGCTCGCTGAGACCCAGCTGTTTCAAAACGGCACGGCAACGACGGAAATCGATTTGGACCGCCTATCTTTTGAGCGGCAACGAATGACCAGCTTCCCGGCTGCCCGGGATGGCGGATATTTGAAAATCCCCTTTTCTCTGCGCTTGTCCCCAACCCAACTGACCCGCCCGGTCAATCCCTACCCGTTTATCCCCTCCTCCGACGATGACCGCCGGGAACGCTGTGAGGAGATCCTTTCCATGCAGGCCGCAGGTCTTGCGCGGCGACTGGAGCACACTCACGCCAAAACTGCGGTAGTGGGTTTGTCCGGCGGTCTGGATTCCACCCTGGCGCTGCTGGTCATGGTGCGGGCCATGAAGAAGCTGGAGCGGCCCGCTGGCGATATTCTGGCGGTGACCATGCCCTGTTTCGGTACCACCAGCCGCACCAAAAGCAACGCCCAGCGGCTGGCAGAAGCTTATGGCGTCACTTTCCGCCAGGTGGATATTACCGCCGCGGTCGAACAGCATTTTCAGGATATCGGCCAGGACCCGCAGAAACTGGATGTCACCTATGAAAACTGCCAGGCGCGGGAACGCACCCAGGTACTGATGGATCTTGCCAATCAAAGCGGCGGATTGGTCATCGGCACCGGAGATTTGTCGGAACTTGCCCTGGGCTGGGCCACCTATAACGGTGACCACATGTCTATGTACGGGGTCAACGCCTCGGTGCCCAAAACACTGATTCGCCATATGGTTTCTTACGAGGCATCCATCACGGAAAATGAAACGCTGCGCCGCACGCTGGAGGACATTCTGGCAACGCCGGTCAGCCCGGAGCTTTTGCCTGCCGCCAACGGAGAAATCTCCCAAAAAACCGAAGATTTGGTCGGGCCTTATGCTTTGCATGATTTCTTTTTATATTACGCGGTGCGCTGGGCTTTTCCCCCCGCCAAAATTTACCGGCTGGCCCGCTATGCGTTCGGGGAACTTTATGCGCCTGATGAGATCAAAAAATGGCTGACCAGCTTTTACCGGCGGTTTTTCGCCCAGCAATTCAAGCGTTCCTGCCTGCCGGACGGGCCCAAGGTCGGCTCGGTTACCCTTTCTCCCCGCGGCGACTGGCGGATGCCCAGCGATGCCTGCGCCGATGCCTGGCTGGAGGAGGCACAGTCTTTATAGTATCCAGACAGGTCTGTTTTCCAGGAACTGTTGTATGATGAAACCGCCGTGTTTTGCCACGGCGGTTTTTCGCGATTTCCGGGTTTTAAGCGGTGAAAAAAGACAATTCTTCCTGCGTCAAATCCGGCTGCAGTGCCCGGTTAATAGCCATGGCCAAAATTTTCGAAGCGCGGCCAATCAGTAAATCGATCTCTTTGGGCGTTACCAGCATGGACTGGCCCTCCGGCGTGAAAAGTGTCCGGGCGGCCTGCTCATCATCAATCCCCTCTACCGACAGCAGATCACATCCCACCGTCACGCCGTCCGCCACCGTCGGCACTCCCATGGAGATCACCGGGACGCCCAGCGTTTGACGGCTCAATTCCCGGCGGCGGTTCATGGCGCCGGATCCAGGCGAAATGCCGGTATTGGAGAGCTGCACCGTCCTGCCCAGCCGCTTTAGGCTGCGGGCTGCCAGCGCGTCAACAATAATTACACAAGAGGGCTTTATTTTTTTACAAAGACATGCTATAATTTCACTTGTCTCAATTCCTGTCTGCCCCAAAACGCCGGGGGCGATGGCCGCGACCGGCCGCAGCCGGTCCTTTTGCGCGGCTCTTTTCCATTCTCCGGCCAGATGGCGGGTCGCCAAGATTCCGTCGATCACTTTGGGGCCAAGCGCATCCGGTGTGATGGACAAGTTCCCTAGCCCAACCACCAGGACCAACCCATCCTGGCCGGGCAAAAGGCTTGTGATCTGCCGGGCAATTACTTCGGCCTCCCGGGCCGAATCGGTGACAGAATCGGAAAACGGAACAACCTCTACGGTGATGTAATCGCCCGCTGGTTTTCCAAACTGCCTCTCTCCTTCGGGAGTCAGGATTTTGGTATGGAAAATCATCGTGCCGTCCTCCTCTTTTTGGACGGTCTGGTAATCCTGCGAGACCGTATCTTGCAGTTGCTGCGCCAGTTCGATTGCTAAATCGGTTCTGAAATTCATCTCATCACCTCTTATTGGGAATATTTTTTATTGGTTTTCTGTTTTTTTTACAGAAGGCCTTGCATTTCTATCCTTAAAATGATAAACTAATTTTGTATTGTGTGATCAAGGAGGTGTCAATATTGGCAAATATTAAATCTGCGAAAAAAAGAATCCTGGTCAATCAGGCGAAAACTGAGGAAAACAAGAGACTCAAAACCAACCTGAAAACCGTTCTGAAAAAAGCGGAGGTTGCAATCGAAACCAACGCTGCGGATAAGGACGAGGCTGTTAAGCTGGCGGTGAAAAAAATCGACCAAGCCTGCGCCAAAGGCATTCTGAAAAAGAATACCGCTTCCAGAAAGAAATCGAAACTGGCTTTGCATGCAAACAAAGCGAACGCATAATTTTCATTTTTTTACAAATGGCAGCCGGATACAAATGTATCCGGCTTTTTGTTTTGCCGTATAAAAGCAAGACAGACCCTTTCGCTGTCTGCGCCGTCATCCCGACCAGGCGGCGAAAATGTTTCAGGACAAGCGCACGCCGGGAATCCGATAAAACGGAAAGCTATCCCACAAAGCTTTCACGGCTGATCAGGACTTATCCCCGGGGTTAAAAATCAACGCCACCAGCAGCCCGAATATCATCGCCGCCGTAATCCCCGCGGCAGACGCGGTAAGCCCGCCGGTCAGCACACCCAAAAATCCTTTTTCCGTCACAGCTTTCTGCACGCCGGTGGCCAGCAGATGTCCAAATCCGGTCAGCGGTACCGTTGCGCCCGCGCCCGCAAAATCCACAATCGGCTGGTACAGTCCCAGCGCGGACAGCAGCACACCGGCAACCACATAGCCCACCAGAATCCGCGCGGGGGTCAGCTTGGTTTTATCAATCAAGACCTGGCCCACGGCGCAAAAGAGTCCGCCGACGAAAAAAGCTTTTCCCAAAGTAAGCAAAAGTTCCATTATTCCACCCCCTTGCGCCGGCGGCCGGAGGACAGATGCACCAAATGGGCAATGCCGGGTATGCTCTCCCCCTGCATGCTGGAGGTAGGGCTCATCAGCGCACCGGTAGCGACAAACAATACATCTCCCAACGTTCCCTGCCGGATTTTAGGCAGAATAAAGGAGCACAGGACCGACGCGGCGCATCCGCATCCGGAACCTCCGGCATGGACATCCTGCTGCTTCCGGTCATAGATCAACAATCCGCAGTCCTGGTGCCGGCCCTTTAAATCAACTTTCTCCTGCTCCAGCAATTGCTCTAACAGTGCCGAACCCACCTGTCCCAGATCGCCGGTGAGGATCATATCGTAGTCCTCCGGCCGGGTACGGGTATCTGCCAGGTAGTGGGAAATGGTTTTGGCCGCCGCGGGAGCCATGGCAGCACCCATGTTGTTGGCATCCTTGATGCCCAGATCCTCAATGCAGCCGATGGTCACTGCCCGCACGAAAGGCGCAGCGTCCGACTCACCGACAACGCACGCGCCGGACCCGGTCACAGTCCACTGCGCGGTGGGCGGGCGCTGTCCGCCGTATTCCAGCGGGAAGCGGAACTGCCGTTCCGCGGAACAAAAATGAGAGGAGGTCACCGCCAGCGCTTTTTTGGCGATAGCCGTATCCACAAACAGCGCCGCCAGCGCCAGCGATTCCGCCATCGTGGAGCAGGCACCATACAGCCCCACAAAGGGGATCCCCAGGTCCCGCAGGCCGTACGCCGACCCGATGCATTGGTTGAGAAGATCCCCCGCAAAGGCTACATCGATTTGATCTGCTTCGAAATTTCCTTTGGAAAGGGCCTGCCCTACGCTGATCTGCACCATTTTACTCTCGGCCTTTTCCCAGCTGCTTTCCCCAAAGGAGGAATCCGGATTGATGACGTCGAAATACCGCCCCAACGGCCCTTCTGACTCTTTCTTGGATCCTACTGCCCCAAAAGACAATACCGAAGGCGTATTTTCCAGCAGATAGGTATGGTTCCCTGTTTTTACCGCCATTTATCTTTCCCCCTAACCGAAAATCGCCAAAATCAGCCCATAAACAACCGATGCGGCACTGCCATACAGAATCACAGGCCCGGCGATGGAAAACATTTTTGCCCCTACGCCCAGGATAAATCCTTCCCGCTTAAATTCCAGCGCCGGGCTGACCATGGCGTTGGCAAATCCGGTGATGGGAACCAGCGTTCCCGCGCCCGCGTGTTTGGCAATATTATCATAGCAGTTGAATCCTGTCAGCAGCGCGCTTAAAAAAATCAGGGAAATAGAAGTGATGGCGCCGCCGTCTTCCCGGCTGAGGCCGAGCGCCTGCATCCAGCTCATAACCCCCTGCCCTATGGTGCAGATCAGGCCACCAACCAGAAAAGCCAACAGCATATTGCGCCATAGTTTGGAATTGGGGGCTGCTTTTTGGCTCATTTTATTGTATTCCTGCGGTGTACAAGACAATAAAATCATCCTTTCCTTTAAAAAATCATTTACTGCTATTTTCTCTGCCCGAATCACATTTATGTATTTTCGCCCATTCCACGGCAAATTCCGTCCGGTTTTTTCCGGATTTCCGCTCCCATAAAAATATGGTGCATAAATCATGCGTCCAAAAGCCATACTTTTGATAACATAAATTTTTGTATGAATTGAGGGAAATCCTATGAAAAAATCTTTTTCCGAAAGCCCCGTGGGGAAATTCCTTCTGGGGAAAGGCTTTTACGCTGCTTTGGCGGTCTGCGTACTGGGAGCAGGCGCTGCCGCTTGGGTCATCGTGGACAAGACCATCGATTCTTTTACTTCCCAGCCGCCAGCGGCTTCCGGCACAGCCCTGCAAAACACCGCTTCCAGCACGCCGGTGTCCCAAAAAGAACAGCAGGTAGAGCAAAAAGTCTCCAATGTATCCCGCCCATCCTCTTCCTCTTCCAGTGCGCCTGTTTCCTCCTCGGCGCCCGAAGTATCTTCCGTGGTTTCCGAAGAATCCGCACAGGATACCATTGCGCCCAATTACGGCGTTTCCTCCTTTCTGCTTCCCGTTGAAAACACGGTTTTTCACCTGTTTTCCGGCACGGAGCTGGTCAAGGACGAAACCCTGAACAAATGGCACACCCACAACGGCATCGATATTAAGGCGGAATGGGGGACCCCTGTACGAGCAGTGGCCGACGGCGGTGTTTCTGCGGTGAAAGACGATCCGATGTGGGGTACCGTTGTGGAAATCACCCACGCGGATGATCTGATCAGCCGCTACTGCGGTCTCGATGAAGAGCTTTTGGTGGTAGAGGGACAGGCTGTTTCCATCGCTGACGAAATCGGCCAGGTTGGCGACACCAATCTGGCGGAAACCGCGCTGGAACCGCATCTACACTTTGAGTTGTTTGAAGACGGTGTTCGGGTAGACCCTCTGGCCCGGATGGGTTTTTACGAATCGGACGACTAACGCTTGACTTTTGCCCCTTTCCCTGTTAACATGAAAGCCGCAGCGGATCTTTCCGCAATGCAGGCTGTGATAAAGGGCTGAAAAAATGGAAAACGCCATTCTATTTTCAAAAATAAAAAGAAAAAGCAGACTGAAACCAGTCTGCTTTTTCTTTTTCCCTTTAACGAAATAACACAGTAAGAAAACAGCAAGAGAAAGGGTCCTGACCATGAAAAGCAATCAAACGTTGGCAAAAAATCTTCTCAACCTGGCGCTGATCCTGCTGGGCAACGCCATTTACGCCTTGGGCGTGACCATGTTTATTCTGCCTGCCGGTCTGATTACTGGCGGCACCACCGGTTTGGCTTTGTTCTTTTACCATCAGTTCGGGCTGCCGGTAACGGTTTTTGTCTCTGTTTTTAATGTTGCCATGTTTTTGCTGGGTCTTTGGATTCTGGGGAAAAAATTCGCGCTGACCACCTTGGTCAGCACCTTCTTTTACCCATTCATTCTGGGGGTGTTCCAGAAAATACCGGCGCTGTCTCAAATGACCGGTGACCGTCTGCTGTGCGCCGTTTACGCCGGTTTGATGATCGGCTTTTCCATCGGGATCGTTATCCGGGCTGGCGCCTCCACCGGCGGTATGGATATTCCGCCTCTGGTGCTCAACAAGAAATTCGGCCTTTCCGTCTCGGTCACAATGTACGCCTTTGATTTTACCATTTTGCTTCTGCAAATCCTCTTCTCCGACAAAGAGCAGGTTCTGTACGGCATTTTGCTGGTCATGATCTATACACTGGTACTGGATAAGGTGCTGTTGATGGGTCAGTCCCGGACACAGGTAAAAATCGTCAGCGAAAAATACGAACAGATCAACGAGCAGATCATCCGCCGGCTTGACCGCGGCTCCACTCTCATCCATGCGCAGACCGGCTACTGCCGGACAGAACTGCCGATGATTCTATCAGTGGTATCCAACCGGGAGCTGCCCCGGCTGACTCAGATGGTCAACGAAATCGACCCGGCTGCTTTTTTGGTCGTCAGCGCGGTGAAAGAGGTGCGGGGGCGTGGATTTTCTCTGAACAAGGAATACCGCTGATTGCTTTCGCCGCCTGAGAGTCTGCCAAAAGCAAAGAATCCCTTTGCAGACGGAAAAAACACCGCCGAAAAAAGGCGGTGCTTTTCCAAACAAAAAGCGCCTGTCGGCGCTTTTTTCATCCTCTTTTTTCCCGGGCGTATTTGTTTTTTGTCGCCATCCCACCTCGAATATGCCGCTCTTGTTTATTGGTATCCATCAATTCTTTGACCTGCCGATATAAATTGGGGTTTATCTTTTTTAACCGTTCCGATACGTCTTTATGTACCGTACTTTTACTGATATGAAACGCTTTTGCCGCGCTGCGCACCGTGGCGTTATTCTCTATCATATACAACCCCAGCGAAACCGCCCGTTCCTCAGGCAATCCTTTCAATCCAATCCCTCCCTGCGGATGCGGCTCCCGCAGCGCGGGAACCCGTCTTGCCACATCATATGCAGAGAATCGTCACAAATATACCCCGAAAAAACGGATTTGCCAAAAAGGACCGTGTTTTGCCGCGTGGTCTGTCTTTGGTACGTTTTTGGGCGCTGGCCTTTTGATTGGACTTGCTTCCTGCTATGATGAAGAGGAAAAGAAAAGGATGGTAAAGATGGAACATACGTCTGTGGTTGATTTGTATGTCTGGGGAATCCGAATATCCCGGAAGCTCCCGCAGGACAGCTATTTGTATCGCCTGCCGGCGGTGCGCTGCCTGCAGGAGCCAAACGAGCTGACACTGCGCAAACGGGCAGGAAGAACTTGTCCAGGGCACTCTCTATTTACGTATGATCTCCTGCTTTTACCTATTTTGCTTTCTGGGTGCGTCTTTTGTGGGGTATTTCCGCGGAACCGGTCGGATCAACCTGCCGGTGCTGGGCACTACGATTCATATTTCCATCCGCGTCGTTCTCTCCTATCTGCTGATTGGTCGGCTGCGGCTGGGTGCAATCGCAATTGCCACCGGCATTGGATGGATTGCTGTGGCCAGCCTGCACACCCTCTTTTTCCTGCATTTTCGCCGCCGGCAAAATTTTCGCGAATGATTCTTCGATTCCGTCCGGTCTACGAAGCGTGGATTGCTTTGCTTTTGGCGGTCTGTTAAAATGAAAGCAGAAAAGCCGCGGACCAAAGTTGGTTTTCACGCTGCGGGAACGGAGGGATTTTTTGGATTGTATCAAAATCGGGAAATTAATCGCCCGGCTGCGCAGGGAAAAAGGACTGACCCAACAGCAAATCGCAGACGCTTTGAATATCACCAATAAAACTGTATCGAAATGGGAGTGTGGCCTGGGCTGTCCCGATCTCTCTTTATGGCCGGATCTGTCGGTCATCCTGGGAGTGGATATGGCGCAGCTGATGGAGGGAGAAATTTCTCTCAATCAGCCGGACAGCGGCAACCTGGCACGGACACGGTTTTATGTCTGCCCCGCCTGCGGGAACATTCTGTTCAGCACCGGCGGCGCATCTGTTTTCTGCTGCGGGCGCAAACTGGAGCCCCTTTCCCCCCTGCCGCGGGAAGATGGTCCCGCCATTATGATCGAGCAAATCGACGGCGAATATTTTATCACGGCGGATCATCCGATGGAAAAGGGTCATTTTCTCTCTTTCGCCGCCTATGTAAAAAACGAACAGATCTTTTTTACCCGCTTATACCCGGAGCAGAATCCCTCTTTCCGGTTTCCTCTGTTTCCCGGCGGAACGCTGTTTTTGTATTGCACCCAACATGGCCTGACCCGATATCCGAACATTCGTTAAGAGATGAAAAACGGCTTTGCAGCAATGCTGCAAAGCCGTTTTTTCTTTTAGGCGAACAGGTTCAGCCAAATACCGCTTTATTTCAAAACGCCGATTGCTTCGCTGATCGTTTTTTCATACGCTTCCCGGCCGTATTTGTCCACCTCTGCCTTATTCTTCTCTTCGTGGGTCAGGCAGCCGGCGCCGCCGATGCATCCGCCGATGCAGGCCATTCCTTCAATAAAATTGCCGGGCAAAACATTCTTGGAGGCTTTTAGCAAAGCCATCCGGCAAGCTTCGATACCGTCGCAGGCCACTGGTTTGGCCTCAAAGTCCAGACCCTGTTCCTTGAGCGCCTGCGCCACCGCGTCGGACAAACCACCGGACCGGGCGAAAATACGTCCGTAATAAGAGGCGTTATCCAACACATCCTCTTCCAGTTCGGAAATTTCCATATCCCGGCTGTCGAACAGCGCCTGCAGCTCCTCAAAGGTCAGCACGGCGTCGATATACGGCGACACGGTTTCTTTTTGAAATTCCATCTTTTTGGCGGTGCAGGGCCCGATAAACACAATCTTTGCGGTCGGGTCGATCTCTTTGATATACTGTCCGATGGCTCCCATGGGCGAAAGATTATGAGAGACATGCTCCTTCATCTGAGGGAATTTTTTGTGGATATAGTCTACGAAAGCCGGGCAGCAGGAGCTGGTCAAAAATCCTTTTTCCGCCAGTTCCGCCGCTTCGGAATAGGCAACCATATCGGCGCCCAGCGCAACCTCCACCACACTGTGGAAGCCCAGCTTTTTGATCGCGGTAATTACCTGGCCCAGCTTTGCGTAGGAAAACTGTCCGGAAATGGAGGGAGCCACCACCGCATAGACTTTATAGTTCTGGTTGTTGTCGCTTTCTTTGAGCATCTTCACAACGTCGACAATGAACGATTTGTCAACAATGGCGCCCCACGGACACATATAAACGCAGGAACCGCAGGAAATGCACTTGCTGTTGTCGATCTGCGCCGCTTTCGATTCTGCGCTGGTGGAAATCGCGTCCACCTTGCAGGCGATCTCGCAGGGGCGGCGTTTGTTGCTGATAGCGCTATACGGGCATACCTTAGCGCAGCGCCCGCAGTTCACGCACTTTTCTTTATCGATATGCGCTTTCTGGTGCTCATCGAAGCTGATCGCGTGGCGGGGGCAAACATCCTCACAGCGGTGCGCCAGGCAGCCGCGGCAGGACTCTGTGACCTCATAGCCGCCCATGGGGCATTCGTCGCAGGCAATGCTGATTACCTCAATCACATTGGGATTTTCCTTGTATCCGCCCATGGCCATATGGATGCGCTCGTTGACAATGGCCCGCTCTTTATACACGCAGCAGCGCATCGTGGGCTCATTGCCCGGCACGATGGTATAGGGGATATCGATATAAGCGTCCATCAGCCGGTCCTCAAAAGCGTGACGCGCCACCTCCCGCAGGACCTTGTACTTTAAATACTGCACTTTGGTATCAAATTTTCTCATACCCATCCCCCTTAAAAATAGCTGACCTTAATTCGCTTACCCATCTGTTTGAGCGCATCGGACAACTCGTCCACCAATCGCATTTTGATATTGAAATTGATTGGCAGGTCTGGATTCTGGTGGGCGGGATTCACCGCACGGCCCACATAGAAATTGATATCTGTGGCTTCTTCAAACAGCAGACGGGAAATCTGGGAGGCGCCATCCTGTTTGTAACTCCATTTGGAATAATCCTCGTTTGCTTCCAGATAGCTTTTCGCATAGGTCAGCACACGGCTGATGGTGATGACCCCTTCGGTTACCAGATCCACTCCCTTGATGGTCGCGGTGGGCGGGATCTCCGGATCCAGATAACCCAGATTCGGCTGCACCGTCTGGTGCAGGAAACGCGCCGCCACCATGGAGGTCGTACCGCCGCAGACGATATGCTTACCCTCTTTGGAGAAGAACAGGCCCATCATTTTTTCGTCGTCTGCCGGGTCGGTAGGCGGCCCGATCATCAGATTCACCTGCCGGCGCTGCCGCACTTTCATTACGCTGACAGTGGTATCATCTCCGGGCTGATAGCCGTAAAGCTTATTACATTCATCCAGCAGGATGGTGGCCAGGGTTTTAGCGGTAAAATCCTTATCGTAGATCATTTCCATGAACTCGATGATATTTTCCCGCTGCCAGCCAAAGTTTAAGGACATCCCCACTCCGGCGTGAATCGCGCCGTCGCTGGTGGTGATGAACGTGTCGTTTTCCTGCAGTTTGATTTTGGATTTATAAATGGTCTTACCGCCGATTTCCATGGCGGTTTTGTCATAATCATAGTTTTTGCCGTCCCGAAGCAGGATGACCAGCGGGTTGTCGTACTGAATCAGTTCCGCGTATTCGTTATGCTCAATCCGGATGATGGTGAAGGTGGAATAGGCCACCTTTCTCACCTCGCACACCGGCAGCGTATCCGCGATGGTCTGCACACAGTTTTCCAGCGCCATATTGCTGGCCATCATGGTGGAGATGATTTTAGACGTCAGGGTAGAAAGAATGTTGGCTTTTACCCCGCTTCCCAAACCGTCGGCCAGGACCATAACCACCGAATCGGCAGACGGCTCTATAATCTGTACCCGGTCGCCGCACAGCTGCTCGCCATGTTTGTTGATGCTGCGCCAACCTAGGTCTACACAAAGATTATTCATCGTTTAAGTACTCCTTCAGATTGGTCAGCGCAATTTTGGTTTCAGCGGTCGTCTCGCCCAAAAGCGACGCGATTTCCTGTACGATCCGCATCTGCTTGGCAACTACCTGGTCGGTGATCTCCACCGTTTGCTTGCGCACATTTTCTTTCTGCGCCCGCTGATGCTCTTCTTCGGTGATATCCCGCATCAGCACCAGCAGGACCCGGTAGCTCTTATCATAAACGACTGTCATTTCCACATATTTCTGGTACTCCGCCAAAAACATCCGCTTATCGCGCACATCTCGGCCGGTCTGAATCACTTCGAAGAAAAGCTGGGGATCCAGCACCCGAACCACCTGGTCCCCCATGATATCCGACGGGCGGGACAGGCGCAGAATATCACAGGCAGCGCCGTTGATCTGCTGCACCTCCAGCGATTCGTTGAGTACAATGATGCCGTTGGGGGAATTGCGGATGATGGTATCGGAGAAGGTTTCGGCCTTTTCTTTTAAAAACGGCAGGCACATGGTCAAATCCGCCTTGCCCCAATAGACCGCCACCGCTTTTTCCCGGCAGGTATCATAACCGCAGCTGCCGCAGTTGAGCTCATCCGCCGGGGAGGTCTTGCCCATTCGGCGCAGAATTTCCTCAATTGCACGGCTGCCAGGCATCTGCCGGTTCAGTCCCAGGTAAGGGATCTCTTTTTTCAGCGATCCTTTTGGCGCTTCCACCGCAAAATCCTCTTTGCCGGCGTACCGGTCCACAGCCAAAAAGTCGCCGACCGGAGAACGATGAAGTCTTTCCATCGCCGGCCCGCCAACGCAGCTGCCCGCGCAGGCGCTCATCTCAATAAAGCAGTTGGACAAGGTACCGTCCATGATCTCCTTGAGGGCATGGATGCAGTTTTCCGTCCCGTCAATGGTCAGGCGGCTATAACCGCCGTCCTCATCCCAATCCATGGTGCGCAGAATTCCGCCGGAAGTCGGGAACAGACGGGCGCGGCTCTCGTCGTTTTTCTCCTGCTCTTTCACCGGCACGATCTGCTCGCCCGCCATCCATTCGCTTAATTCCTCAAAGGTCAGGACACAGTCCACGATACCTTCGTAGGCTTCCGCCTCCGCTTTTTTGGAAATACACGGGCCAATGAACACAGTTTTTGCCCCGGGGTGCTGTTCTTTGATCAAACGGCAATGGGCCAGCATCGGCGACTCTACCTTTGCAAGGTAAGGCAGGGCCTCGGGATAGTATTTTTGAATCAACAGGTTTACCGAATGGCAGCAGGAGGAAATGATCACTTCCTGCTTACCCTCCCGCACCAGCCGCTCATACTCCCGCTTGACCAGCGTGGCGCCGATGGCGGTTTCTTCCGCCGCGGCAAAGCCCAGTTTCTGCAATGCCGCTTCCATCGCGCCGATGCCCACATCCGGGTAATTGGCCACAAAGGAAGGCGCCAGGCTCACATACACCGGCGCGCCGGACGCGATCAGCGCCCGAGCGGCTTCGACATCATTGCGGATTTCTTTCGCATTCTGCGGACAGTTGACAAAACACTGCCCGCACAGGATACACTCATCCTCCACAATATTGGCCTGATGGTTGGAAAATTTAATGGATTTGACCGGGCAGTGCCGGATACATTTATAGCAGTTCTTACAGTTGGATTTTTTTAATTTCAGGTATCTGGTCATGCCCGCTTTACCCCTTTATCGGCGTCAGTACATATTTTTGGAAAATCTCCGGGAAGGTCTCCGGCGAAACGCCGGTGATGATCTCATCGTCCACTTTGATGGTTACGCCATGGGTGCATTTGCCCAGGCAGAAAGCGGCGCTCAGATTCACCTGATCGGTAAGCCCATTGTCTTCCAGCGCCTTTTTCATCAACTCAATGATCTGATAGGAACCTTTCAGATGGCAGGAACTGCCTACACAGACATAGATGTTCATTGCAACGTCTCCTTATTCTCCGTAGTATGCTTGACGATAGATTTCCGCCAGCTCGCTGACCAACGGGTACCGGGGATTGGCGGTCGTGCACTGGTCTTCGAACGCCCGCTCGGACAGGCCAGGAAGCGCCTCCAGGAAAGTCTTTTCGTCCACGCCGCATTCGCGGATGCTCATGGGAACATTCAGCTCTTTCATCAGGTTGCGGATAGCGGCAATCAGGTTCGCGATCTGCTCCTCCTGGGTTTTGCCGCCCAGGCCCAGATACCGGGCGATCTGCGCATAGCGTTTATCTGCTACAAATTTATCATATTTCGGGAAAATTGTAAACTTCGAAGGTTTCTTGGCGTTATAGGCGATGACATAAGGCAGCAAAACTGCATTGGCGCGGCCATGCGGGATATGGAATTCGCCGCCCAGTTTATGCGCCAGCGAGTGGTTGATGCCCAAAAACGCGTTGGAAAATGCCATTCCGGCGATGCAGGAAGCATTGTGGACTTTCTCCCGGGCCTCGGTATCGTTGGCGTCACGCCAGCTGCGGGGCAGATAGTCGAAAATCAGCTCGATGGCTTTGATGGCAAGGCCGTCGGTATAATCGGTAGCCATAACCGAGACATACGCCTCAATGGCGTGGGTCAGCACATCCATACCGGTATCCGCCGTGATGGATTTGGGCATGGTGGAAACAAACTGCGGGTCGATGATGGCAACGTCCGGGGTCAGCTCGTAATCCGCCAGCGGATATTTGATGTTGCCGTTTTTCTTGTCGGTGATGACCGAGAAAGAGGTCACCTCACTGCCGGTACCGGAAGTGGTGGGAATGGCGACCATTTGAGTCTTTTTGCCCAGGTTCGGGAAGTGGAACGCGCGTTTGCGGATATCCATGAATTTTAAGCGCAGTCCGTCAAAGCTGGTTTCGGGATTCTCATAGAACAGCCACATGCCTTTGGCCGCGTCGATGGCAGAGCCGCCGCCCAGAGCGATGATCACGTCCGGCTGGAACGCGTTCATGGCGCGCACGCCGTTCTGAATGGTTTCGACCGACGGGTCGGGCTCTACTTCGGAGAAAATCTCACAATGGCAGTAGCTCTCGCGCTTTCTCAGGTAGTAAAGGACCTTATCCACATAGCCCAGTTTGACCATCATGGGGTCGGAGACGATAAACGCCCGGGAAATGTTGGGCATAGCCTGCAGATACTGAACCGAATCTCTTTCAAAATAAATTTTCGGCGGAATTTTGAACCACTGCATATTGACCCTCCTCTGCGCGATACGCTTTTTGTTGATCAGGTTGACCGAAGACACGTTAGAGGTGGTGGAGTTGCGGCCGAAAGATCCGCATCCCAGAGTCAGAGACGGGGTGTTGGTGTTGTAAATATCGCCGATGGCGCCCTGCGAAGAGGGAGAGTTCGCGATTACGCGGCCGACTTTCATTTCCTCTCCGTATTTGACGCACAGGTCATGGTCGTCGGAATGGATGACGGCCGAGTGGCCCAGACCACCCAGTTCCAGCATGGCTTTGGCGTACTGGAAGCCTTGCTTTTCATCCTCGCAGACAAAGTAAGCCAGCACCGGAGACAGCTTTTCCAGGCTCAGCGGGTATTCGCGGGAAGGCTCCGGCAGAGGGGCCAGCAGAATTTTGGTGCCGGCAGGTACTTCCACCCCGGCGTTTTTGGCAATTTCCTCCGCCGGATGTCCGACGATTGCCGGGTTGACCGCCATCTTATCCAGATTGATGACGTATTTTGTAACCAGTTCCGTTTCTTTGGGATCGAGGAAGTAGCAGTTATTCTCTTTCATGATCTTCTCAAAGCGGTCCTTGATCTCCTTGTCCACGATGACCGCCTGCTCAGAAGCGCAGATCATGCCGTTATCAAAGGTTTTGGAGATAATCAGGTCGGTGCAGGCCCGCTCCAGATCCACGTTTTTATTGATGTAGCAGGGCACGTTGCCGGGACCTACGCCCAACGCGGGCTTACCGGCGCTGTAAGCGGATTTGACCATACCGGAACCTCCGGTGGCCAGAATCAGCGATACGCCCCGATGGTTCATCAAAGCGGAAGTCGCTTCCAGCGAGGGGGTCTCGATCCACTGAATGCAGTGTTCCGGCGCGCCGGCCTTGATGGCTGCGTCACGCAGAACGCGCGCCGCTTCTGCCGAACATTTCTGCGCCGACGGGTGAAACCCGAAAATGATGGGGTTGCGGGTTTTGGCGCAGATCAGGGATTTGAACATGGTGGTGGAGGTCGGATTGGTCACCGGCGTAACACCGGCAACCACTCCCACCGGCTCGGCCACTTCCACATAGCCTTCCATCTCGTTTTCGTCGATGACGCCGACGGTTTTCTGTTTTTTGATGCTGTGCCAGATATATTCGGTGGAGAAAATATTTTTGATGACCTTATCTTCCATTACGCCGCGTCCGGTCTCTTCATAGGCCATCTTTGCCAGCACCATATGTTTATCCAGGCCAGCCAGGGTCATGGCGTGGACGATTTTATCCACCTGCTCCTGATTTAATTCCATGTACTCTTTCAAGGCCTGCTGCGCATTTTCCACCAGCCGGTCTACCATTTCGAAAGTATCCATTGGAACGACTTTTTCAGATTTTTTCTCAAATTTTTCCTCTTTCTTTTGCATGTAAAAAATCCTCCTTCGCGTTTGTACTTGTCCTTTGTTGTCTGCAGCGGATTAAAATTTATGCCAAACTCGCTCATCCCCTGCCTTTTGGTTTGGCAAAGCCCCTTGAAAAGAGGATTTTTCCCTTTTTTATGCGGGTTCCTCTTTCTTTGTTATTATTTTAACAAATAGTTTTTTCCCTGTGTAATATATAATTTATATAGTCCTATGTTATTTTTTACATGGATCAGCTTTTCCCGTTTACCGCCGCTTTCGGCAGAAACTTTTCCAAAATAAAAAAGCACGCTCTTAAAAGCGTGCTTTTTTATCGCTTACGGAGGCTTTTCCTGTGCGCCGGCAGCCAAGCTGCCGGGCCGGATTTCTTTTCGGAGCCAAGGGGCTGGCTCATGCTTTTATTCTAACCCGATTTTTTGGAAAGGCAAATATAAAAAAGGCATGGCGTTATGCTTTTCCCTGGTTTTGAACGATTTCATCCCTTACCTGCTCTACTTTTTGGACAAAAGATTTATCCAGCGCGCTCAGCTGATATCCCTCCGGATAAATCAAAACATCCCGCATGCGCAAATCGATCACATCGCATCTGCGCTGCCGCAGGCCATGCCGGTCCAGCACGGCCTGCGGCATGGGGGACACCCACATGAACGTATCCGGCACCTGGCATAAAAGATCAAACTGGCTGCCTCGCTCGTAAATCCGGATTTTCTTTTTGGCATGCCGGTCCTCCTGCGGGTGAGCTTTTCCCATTACCGAAAGGCTGGGGACCGTTACATCGCCGTGGAGAATCTCCACATATTTTTGCAAATCATCCGGCGTGATCGATTCTGCGCCGGCCAAAGGATGGTTTTTGGAAAACAGCAGCTGATAGGTAAACTCCCACAAAGGGTGGGAACAAATCGCCTTATCTTCCAGCAGATTCTGAAAATACCCTTCGTGAATGGCCTGGTAACGAATCACGCCCAGTTTGCTCTCCCGCTCAGCCACGCTATGGATGGCTTCTGTCGCGTTGGTCTCTTTGAAATTGACATCTAACTGCTGGGACTGATCCAATTCCGCAAGGAACTTGGCGAACGCATGCGCAATATAGCTGGCACGGGGAACCGCCGCGGAAAAGTGCAGCCTCCCTTCCCCGCCGGAGCGGTAAAGGTCTTCCATTCGTTCCACCTGGTCCAGGATGCTTTTGGCATAGCGCAGAAATTCTTTTCCCTGCTCGGTGGGCAGCACGCCTTTAGAGGTTCGCTTAAAAATAACAACACCCAGTGTTCCTTCCAGTTCTTTGATAGCTTTACTCAGATTCGGCTGGCCCATATAAAGATTTTCAGCCGCTTGGGTAATTGAACCGGTTTTTTCCACTTCTACCGCGTATTTTAAATGCTGCAGGTTCATGCTGCTCCCCCTTTTTTTAAAATAACCACTTTTTATTATATCCATCCGGCTGGCGCCGGACAATCTTTTTCGGAATTTTTTGTCGTAAAAATTTGCAATTTTTACGCCTGTTCTCTGTTATCTGGCCTGCAAAAGAAAAGCAGGCACCTGTCTTGTGGGACAAAGAGCCTGCCTGGCAAGTATTCCGATCAAAATTTACAGCGTCTGCGCCCGCTGCGCCACCGCACTTTTAAAATCGACCACCTCATGGTCGTATTCCACTTTCATCAATGCGGATGTAATCAGAAAATCCGCCGTCGCTTTGTTGTTGGCAATGGGGATATCATAAACCTGTGCGATACGCAACAGCGCCTTGACATCCGGGTCGTGGGGCTGCGCTGTCAGCGGATCGGAAAAAAAGATGACGAAATCAATCTTTCCCTCCACGATTTTAGCGCCGATCTGCAGGTCTCCCCCCAAAGGGCCGCTGTTGTATCCCCGTACCGGCAGGCCGGTGCGGTCGGTGATCATCCGGGCGGTCGTTCCGGTACCGTAAAGGAAATGCTCCTTTAGAATATCCTTGTGCTCTTCACACCATTGGATAATAACCGGCTTTTGACTATCGTGGGCGATCAACGCAATATTCTTCTGTTTTCCAATGGTCCAGGTAACGCTTTTCTGCTGCATGCCGCTTCCTCCTTTTCATGTTGTTTTCCACCCGCATCATAGCATAATTTTCACCCCAGTGCAACCAAACCGATTCCACCCTGCCCTGCCCAAAGAGGATTCTCTCTTTTCGTCAGCGTACTGCTTTTTTGCTTGGTCCGCCTTTTTTCAAAAGATGGCAAAGCGTTCGGTTTCTTTTTCCTGAAAGGGGTAAGCCGGCGCAAAACAGCGTTGCGGCAGGGGCAAAACCCTGCTATAATAAAGCAAAAATCAAAGAGCTTCTCCCTTTCTGCCAAGGAGCCGGGGGCAGCCCGTTTTTACAAAGGAGCGATTCCATGAACTGGCAGCCATCTACCATCGCCGCCATTGCTACACCATTAGGTGTCGGGGGCATCGGTGTGATCCGCATCTCGGGTCCGGACGCAGTCCAAACCGCCGAGGCAATTTTCTCCCCCGCCGGCGGAAAGGCGCTGTCCTCTTCCCGTGGCTACACTGCTCATTATGGCCGTCTGCATGACCAGGACGGTGATTTTGACGAGGTGGTGGCAACTGTGTTCCGCGCGCCCCGCAGCTATACCGGTGAGGACGTAGTGGAGTTATCCTGCCATGGCGGAATGTATCTGGTGCAGCGGGCGCTGCGGGCGGCGCTGGATCATGGCGCCGTACTCGCGCAGCCGGGAGAATTTACCAAGCGCGCCTATTTAAACGGTAAAGTTTCCCTTGCCCAGGCTGAATCCGTCATGGATCTTATCGGTGCTTCCGGCCGCCAGGCGGCCCGGGCGGCGCTGGCCGGACGGGACGGTGTGCTTTCCCGAAAAATCGACGGCATTGCCGAGACGCTCATTGATCTGGCCGCGCATCTGGCCGCGTGGAATGATTATCCGGATGAGGACATGGAATCGGTAGAACCGGCGTCTTTGGCGGCGGCCTTGCGCCGCAGCCTGTCGGAATGCCGGGCGCTGCTGGGCAGCTATGACGCCGGGCGCATCCTGCGCGAGGGGGTGGACACCGCCATCATCGGACGGCCCAACGTGGGCAAATCCACCCTGATGAACCTGCTGGCCGGCACGCAGAAAAGCATCGTTACCGCTATTCCCGGAACGACCCGGGACGTGGTGGAGGAGACGGTACGGGCCGGCGAAATTGTTTTGCGGCTGGCGGACACCGCCGGCATCCGGGACACCGATGATCCGGTGGAGCAGGCCGGCGTTGCTCTGGCCCGCCGCCGTCTGGAATCCGCACAACTGGTACTGGCTGTGCTGGACCGTTCCGAGCCTTTGGGCGAAGGGGATCTGTCGCTTTTGTCCGAACTGGACGGACGTCCGGCCATCGCGGTACTCAACAAATCCGATCTGCCTGCGCAATTGGATGAAAACAGACTTCGCGGCCTTGTCAGCCGCACAGTGGAAATCTCTGCCCGCACCGGCGAAGGGGCTGAATCCCTGGTCCGGGCGATTGCCGATCTGCTCCATCTATCCGATGTGGACCCGGCGGCACCCCTTTTGGCCAACGAACGGCAGCGGGGCTGCCTGCAGAAAGCGGCGGCGGCATTGGAAGAAGCGCTGCGGGCGGTGGAATCGGGCGTTACGCTGGACGCGGTGACCGTCTGTCTGGATGAAGCCATCGGGCCGCTGTTGGAACTCACCGGCCGAAAGGCCTCCGACGCAGTGGTAGACGCGGTGTTCGCCCAATTTTGCGTGGGAAAATAAGAAATCGCAAATCTCTGACAGGAGGGATTTTATTTGGAAACCTATGAGGCCCAAAGCTATGATCTGGCAGTTATCGGCGCGGGGCATGCCGGAGTGGAAGCGGCGCTGGCTGCCGCCCGGCTGGGTGTATCGACCGCGCTGTTTACCATTTCTCTGGACGGTCTTGCCAACATGCCCTGCAACCCGTCTATCGGCGGTACAGCCAAGGGACATCTGGTGCGGGAGATCGACGCATTGGGCGGACAAATGGGCAAGGCGGCGGACGCTACCTTTATCCAAAGCCGGATGCTCAACCGCGGGAAAGGTCCCGCCGTTCACTCCTTGCGGGTGCAGGCGGACCGGCAGCGCTACCATGTTTATATGAAGCGTGTCGTCGAACAGCAGGAAAATCTCGACCTGAAACAGGCCGAAATTATCGAAATACGCGCAAAAAACGGCAGAATCGAATCGGTGGTCACCCATCTGGGCGCGGTGCACAAGGTGAAAGCGGCGATTCTCTGCACCGGCACTTTTTTGCGGGGCCGTATCTTTGTGGGAGATGTATCCTATGAAAGCGGACCCGACGGGCTGCATGCCGCCAGCCGCTTGAGCGAATCGCTGCTGGCGCTCGGTATCCCTCTGCGGCGCTTTAAAACCGGCACACCTGCGCGGGTCCACCGTTCCAGCATAGATTTTTCCCAGCTGGAACCGCAGGAGGGCGACGATCCCATCACTCCTTTCTCTTTTGAAACAAAAGAGAAATTGCAGAATCAGGCCATTTGCCACATTGCCTATACCAACGAGCAAACGCACCAGGTCATTCGGCAGAACATCCACCGTTCCCCCTTGTACGGCGGCAAGATCGAAGGCATCGGCCCCCGCTATTGTCCCAGTATCGAGGATAAAGTGGTGCGCTTTGCCGACAAGCCGCGGCACCAAATCTTCGTGGAGCCCATGGGGCTGGATACCGAGGAAATTTACCTGCAGGGCATGAGTTCTTCTTTACCGGAAGATGTACAGCTGGCTTTTTACCGCACCATCAAAGGATTTGAAAAAGTAAAGGTCATGCGAAACGCCTATGCCATCGAATACGATTCGGTGGATCCGCTGGCGTTAAAGCCATCGCTGGAATTTAAAACAGTGGCGGGATTGTATGGCGCCGGGCAGTTTAACGGCACCTCCGGCTACGAGGAGGCTGCGGCCCAGGGGCTGGTGGCCGGTATCAATGCGGCCCGCGCCTGCAAAGGGCTGGAAGCGGTGATTTTAGACCGGTCCTCCTCCTACATCGGTACACTGATTGACGATTTAGTGACCAAAGGATGCTCCGACCCGTATCGAATGATGACTTCCCGCTCCGAATACCGGCTGCTGCTGCGGCAGGACAATGCCGACGCAAGGCTGACGCCGTTAGGGCATGAAATCGGCCTGATCTCGGAAGAGCGGTATCAAAGCTATTTGCACAAGCAGCAACTGATCGAAGAAGAAGTTGCCCGGCTGGAATCCACCACTGTCTCCCCTTCTCCCGCGCTCAACGAGCTGCTTGTTTCACGTGAAACATCTCCGATCTCTACCGGTTTTAAGCTGGGTGAGCTGATCCGGCGGCCGCAAATCTCTTATCAGGATCTGGCTCCCTTTGATCCGGAACGGCCGGATCTTCCTGCCGCCGTAGCAGAGGAAGCGGAGATCCTGCTTAAATATGAAGGGTATATTAAAAAGCAGCAGATGGAAGTAGATCAGATGCGGCGGCTCGAATCCAAGCTGCTGCCGGAAGACGCGGATTATGCCGCTGTTACCGGGCTTCGGCTGGAGGCGGCGGAAAAGCTGGGCAAAATCCGCCCCCGCAGCGTTGGACAGGCGTCCCGGATTTCCGGCGTTTCCCCGGCAGATATCTCGGTGCTGCTGATCTGGCTGGAGCACCGGCAGAAAGGAGGCAGCGCGGATGATTGACGGGAGTTTGGCAAAATCCGTATTCGCGCAATATCAAATTGAACTTTCCGACGGGCAGCTCGCCCAGCTGGACCGCTATGCCGAGCTGCTGGCGGAATGGAATCAGAAAATGAATCTCACCGCGATTACCGATCCGGAGGGTATTCTGATCAAACACTTTTTAGATAGCATTCTCCCTTTTACCATGGTGCCGTTGGCCCATGGCGCCTCGCTCATCGATGTGGGGACCGGCGCCGGGTTTCCGGCTATTCCGCTTCTGATCTGGCGGCCGGATCTTCGAATCACCCTGTTGGACTCTCTGAAAAAACGGCTGACCTTTTTGGAGGCGGTACTGGCCGAATGCGGCCTTCCCGCGCAGACCATCCACAGCCGCGCAGAAGACGGCGGCCGTCAGCCCGCCCTGCGGGAACAGTTCGATCTGGCCACCGCGCGGGCCGTGGCCAACCTGCGGGAGCTGTCCGAATATTGTCTGCCCTATGTGAAACCCGGCGGCATGTTTTACGCTCTGAAAGGGGGCGACGCCGCGGCGGAGATCAAAGGCGCGGAGAAAGCCATCCATCTTCTGGGGGGTCGGCTGGAGAAAAGTCCGGTCTATTCTTTGCCCGACGGCAGCGGCCGAACGCTTGTGTGCATCAAAAAAATATCGCAAACCTCGACAAAATATCCCCGCAACGCCGCAAAAATGGCAAAATCCCCATTGCAGTGATGTCGAACCCTGCCGGTATTCCCAGAATACCGGCTTTTTTTGCGATTTTTTTCGGTGGAATCCCTCGCATATTTGTGTTATGTTGGTCATAGAGAAACGGACAAGCGCAAAACAAGGAGGGTATGGTATGGCTTTTGCAAATTTTGGGAAAGACCGTGTGCGGTCGCTCCCCTTGAACCAGATCATGGTTAATCCGGCGCAACCCCGCACCCGCTTCGAGGAAGATTCCTTACAGCAGCTGGCCCAGAGTATAGCTGTCAACGGTCTACTCCAACCGGTGACCGTGCGGGAAGCAGGTCCAGGCAAGTACCAACTGGTAGCCGGAGAACGACGCTGCCGCGCCTGTCTTCTGCTGGGGCACACTCACATCCCCGCCATTGTAAAAAGCTGCACAATGCAGGAATCCGCCGTGTTGGCACTGATCGAAAACCTGCAGCGGCAGGATCTGGACGTCTTTGACCAGGCAGAGGGGATCAGCCGCCTAATTGGCTACTGGGGGATCACACAGGAGGAAGCCGCCTCCAAACTGGGACTTGCGCAGTCCACCTTGGCCAACAAGCTGCGTTTACTCCGTCTGCCAGCTTCGGTACAGGAACTGATGCGCCAAAACGGCCTCGCCGAACGCCATGGCCGCGCTTTACTGAAATTGCCGGATGAAGCGGCACAGCTGGCAGCCGTCAAAACCATATGTAAAAAAAGCATGACCGTTTCCCAGGCGGAACAGTATATCGAAACCCTGCTGGCCCGGCAGAAAATGAAAAAGCCCACCCGGCTGTTTATCTGCAAGGACATCCGCTTATTTATGAATACCATCGATAAGGCGGTCAAAACCATGGCCGACGCCGGACTTGCCGTTCAGTCCGCCCGGGAAGACCAGGGCGAATTCATCGAGCTGACCATTCGTATTCCCAAGGAACCAGGGCAGCGGCCGACGGCCAAGCCTGCCTGATTACCACGGTCAATCGCGGCTTTCCGCCGCTTTTGATAAAGATAACGGGGCTTCCCTGCCCCACCATTACAAAGCTTTCCCAAACCGGGGAAGAACCCCTGCTTTTTCCATCTGCGGCCGGTCAGCCAAAATGGGATTGCAGGGGTTTTTCCTTTTTGCTATACTGGTGATACTGAAAAAAGAAAGAAGGTGTCCTTTTGGATGTTTCCTTTATTACCGATCCCGCTCAAAAAGAAGCGGTCACCCTTGCCATCATGCATAAACTCCCCCTTTGGTTTTCTCCGCCGGAGGACATCGACCGAAAAGCGAAAATCCACCGGGAATACCCATTTTTTGCGGTATTGGACGGGGATGCGCCGGTGGCTTTTGCCGCGATAAAAGTCCACAACCCGTATACGGCCGATATTTATAACATCGGCGTATTGGAGGAATACCACCACCAGGGTCTGGGGCACCAGCTGATAACGGCCATCTTGAATTGGTGCCGCAAAGAAGAATTCGTGTTTCTGACGGTCAAAACATTGGACGAGTCGGCTGAATATCCACCCTACGACAGCACGCGCGCCTTCTACCGCAAAGAGGGATTTTTGCCGCTGGAGGTATTCTCTACTTTTTGGGATGAAGACAACCCTTGTTTGTTTCTGGCCCGCACCGTAAACTAAAAAGCGTTCCCGGGGATGTTTCACGTGAAACATCCCCTTTTTAGTTGAAAGGATGTTTTTTCGGTGTTATAATGTATCTCAAGCATCATGCCGACGGCATGTCTCAGCAACAGCGCACAGGAGGACTTTTATGGGCAAAATCATCTCTATCGCCAACCAAAAAGGCGGCGTTGGAAAAACAACTACCACTGTAAACCTCGCCGCTTGGATCGGTGCCAAAGGCAAAAAGGTCCTTTTGGTAGATATCGACCCACAGGGCAACGCTACCAGTGGATTTGGCATTAATAAGCGCAGCCTGACCAAGTCCTCTTACAATCTACTCATCGGTTCCGCAGCGGCAGAGGATATCATCCTCTCCACTGATTTCCAAAACGTAGATGTTCTGCCATCCAACATCGCTTTGGCCGGAGCTGAAATTGAAATTGTGGAGATGGATGACCGCGCGATGCGGCTGAAAAAAGCACTGGCCCCTATCAAAAGCCGCTATGACTTCATTTTTATCGACTGCCCCCCCTCTTTGGGACTGATCACCCTCAACGCTCTGGCCGCCAGCGACACGCTGATGGTGCCAATTCAGTGTGAGTATTATGCGTTGGAGGGGCTGAGCCAATTGGTCGCCACCATTCGACAAGTAAAACGACTTTACAACCCCACTCTGGATCTGGAGGGAGTGTTGCTGACCATGTATGACGGACGGCTGAACTTAACGGTACAGGTGGTGGCGGAAGTGAAAAAGTTCTTTCCGCAGAAAGTCTACAAAACCACCATTCCCCGGAACGTGCGCCTGTCGGAGGCCCCCAGCTATGGGCAGCCTGCCCTTTATTTCGACCGGGCTTCCAAAGGTTCCATCGCTTATGGCGAGCTTGCGGAAGAATTCTTATCCAAAAACCGCGGGTAATCCCGCAGAAAGGCGGAAATCTTTATGGCAGTCAGAAAAGGCGGCTTGGGCAAAGGCCTGGACGCACTGTTTATCGATAACACTACCGACAACGGTCCGGTAACGCTGCGCATCTCCGAAATCGAACCGAACCGCAGCCAGCCGAGAAAGGAATTCGACGAGGCCGCGCTGGCGGATCTGGCGGATTCGATCCGGGAGCACGGCGTCATCCAGCCTCTGCTGGTTCGTCCCCTGCCCACCGGCGGCTATCAGCTGGTGGCGGGCGAACGGCGCTGGCGGGCTTCCCGCATGGCGGGGCTCAGCGAGGTTCCGGTGGTCATTCGGGAGCTCTCCGACCACGAGACCATGGAACTGGCTCTCATTGAAAACCTGCAGCGGCAGGACCTGAACCCGATGGAGGAGGCGCTGGGCTATCGGTCTCTGATGGACGAATATCAGATGACGCAGGAACAGGTGGCCAAGGTCATCGGAAAATCCCGGCCCGCCATCGCCAACAGCCTTCGTCTGCTGGCCCTGCCGCAACCGGTAACCGAATGGATCCAGGAGGGAAAACTGTCCGCCGGGCACGGCCGGGCGCTGCTGGCGCTGGAAGAAGAAGCCGCGATCCTGGAAGCGGCACAAACTGCAATCAAAAAGCACTGGAGCGTGCGGGAGACCGAAAAAATAGCCCAATCCGCCCAAAAGCCGGCAAAATCGCTCGCTCGCCCGGAAAAGGATCACTACTATACCGAATTGGAACTGGCGCTGACGCAGGAACTGGGCCGCCAGGTGTCCATCACCGCCAAAGGGAAAAAGCAAACCTTGTCAGTGGAATTTTTTGACAAAGATGATTTGGCTGAACTGGCCGCCCGCCTGTGCGGCGACCAGGGGCAGCTGTAAGCAGGAGGGAACATGCCATTTTTCGAAGAGTCTTTTCTCTTTTCCGCTTCTGAAGCAGATTTGTACCGGCGGATGAAGCTTTCCGCTGTACTGCGCCATATGCAGGACGCAGCCGGGCGCCATCTGGACTCGTTGGGCTATTCTTATGAAAAACTAATGGAAAAGCATCAGGTTTTCTTGCTTTCCAAAATGGAAATCCTGTTTGAAGGCAGTCCGATGCCCGAGCAGGAAGTAACCGTCCGCACCCGCCCACACCCAGCCAAAGGCGCGTGCTTTTTGCGGGAGACTCAGCTGGAGGCGAACGGAAAGCCGCTGATTTTCGGGAATGCCGCCTGGATTTTGGCTGATAATGAGACCCATCGGGTACTGCGGCCCTCCGCTTTTGACTGGGATTATCCTTTCGATTCGGCTGAATTCAACAGTGATATTGCCCGAAAGCGCATTCCGGAACCGGAAAACACCCTCCTTTTAGGAGAAAGGCAGATCCGTTACTCGGATTTGGACGGCAACCGCCATGTAAACAATGCCGTCTATGGCGATATTCTCTGCGACTTTCTGCCCGTCGATTGGATGTCTTCCTTTCCGCTTCACCGTGTTTCGCTGCTGTATGAGCACGAAGCCTTTCTGGGCGACCGGCTGCAAATCACCGGTTGTCAAACCGGCGAAAACCGCTGGTATCTGGCAGGTCGCCGGGGCGATGAGCGGTGCTTCGCGGCGGAAGCTGAATTTTTCCTTTCGCCCGAATCGTCCCGCCCTGTCCCCGCATAAAACAGCGGATTCGGCCGGATGATACAACTTTGTTTGCGGCTATGAAAAAAAATCTCGGAAACAGTTGACAAATCTGTTTTGATTGGATATAATAGTCTTCGCCTGATATTAGGCGTAAATGTGGCGGTATAGCTCAGTTGGCTAGAGCATGCGGTTCATACCCGCAGTGTCGGCGGTTCGAATCCACCTACCGCTACCACTTGTATTCTATCCCGTTGGGATTGAAGATAAATCGGCCCGTTGGTCAAGCGGTTAAGACACGGCCCTTTCACGGCTGTAACACGAGTTCGATTCTCGTACGGGTCACCAAAAGACGAAATCATTTCCGATTTCGTCTTTTTTGTTATCTTTCTGAAAATCCTCTTCCCTTGGGGGCATACTGATAAAAAAGCCTGCCAAAGGATGGGATGATCAGTGGAGCCTTTGATTCAAATGACCAACATTTCCAAATGCTATGGGACCGGCGAAAATCGGGTTTCCGCCCTGAAGCGGCTGAACTTTTCTGTCCGCCGGGGGGAATTCGCGGCGATCGTCGGCCACTCCGGATCCGGAAAGTCAACGCTGATGAACCTGTTGGGCTGCCTGGATTTCCCCACAGAAGGAGAGTATCTGTTGGCCGGAACGGCTGTATCAGGGCTAAGCGACCGGCAGCTTTCCCATATCCGCAACCAGCAGATCGGTTTTATTTTTCAAAGTTTTTATCTGCTGCCCTGCTTAAGTGCGCTGGAAAATGTGGAACTTCCGCTTTTGTACCGGGGCCTGTCCCGCGCCAGTCGCCGGGCCATCGCGGCGCAGGCATTGGAAAGCGTTGGCCTTGCTCACCGGGCCAACCATCGCCCGGGTCAGCTTTCCGGCGGGCAGCAGCAGCGGGTCGCGATTGCCCGGGCGATCGCGGGGGCTCCGCCGGTGCTTCTGGCGGACGAACCCACCGGGAACCTGGATTCTGCCTCCGGCCTGCAAATCATGGATATTCTCACCGGCCTGTGGCGTCAGGGGCATACCCTGATTCTCATTACCCACGACCAGGATGTGGCCCGCGCCGCGCCGAGGATCATCCGCATTCAGGACGGGCAGATCGCGGAGGATATTTGTACCCACACAACATCCAAGGAGGACTTCTCATGAAAAAAGTACTTTGTTTTTTGCTGGCTTTGCTGCTTTTCTGTCTGGCCGGTTGCGGCAAAACAGATTCCGAACCTCTTTTGCAGGGAACCCCTTTGCAGGAGGGAGAAGAAATTGCCGTGATGGAAACCTCTATGGGAACGATCAAAATCCGATTTTTCCCGGAGCAGGCGCCTTTGGCGGTAGAAAATTTTCTCACCCTCGCCAAAGAGGGCTTCTATAACAACGTTTCTTTCCATCGGGTGATTGCGGATTTCATGATCCAAAGCGGCGACCCCACCGGCACCGGCACCGGCGGAAAGAGCATCTACACGGATGTGGCCGGCAACCGCGGTTATTTCCAGGATGAATTCTCTGACCAGCTTTTCCATTTCCGTGGCGCGCTGTCCATGGCCAACTCCGGTTCCAACACCAACGGAAGCCAGTTCTTCATCGTCCAGGCTCCGAGCCTGCAGGATGGCCAGAAACAATCGATGAAAAGCAGCGGCGTTGACAAGCGAGCCATCGCCAAATACGAAGCGGAGGGCGGCACCCCCTGGCTGGACGGCAAGCACACCGTCTTTGGCCAGGTGTTCGAAGGGATGGATGTAGTGGATGCCATCGCCTCGGCGGCAACGGACGAAAACGATTGTCCACTGGAGGATATCCTTCTTCTTTCGGTAACGGTGGAGCCGTACGCAGCTCCGTAAAGGCCCGCCGCAAGCTGGATTGACGCGGCATTTTGAGCAAAGCCTTTTCTGCCCGCTTTATTTTCTCCAATCTTTTTATCCTCGATCCGGATTTCTTTCTCCGATAAAAACCGGCGCTGACAGCGCCGGTTTTTGCATTTCTCCGCGCTTTGTGCGGCAGCAAACAAAAACCTTTTTCTGCTTTTTTCTTTTCCGGAACCAATCCCGAAAAAGGTTCCAAACCCATAGCAAGATCCTGTAATAAGAGGAAAAAGTCTACGACAAAGGCCACAAAAAAGCAAAATTTCTTTGTGCTTTCTCCATAATTGACAGCCTTTTCACCCTGTAATAAGATGAAATTAGCCTTTCGTTTCCAAGAATGAGGCACACCAAAAACAGGAGGGAAAACAATGAAAATTGCAACTGCCGGTTTTACCTGTGTTGACAATTATGCCAACCTAAACAACCGTCATTATCCCGCGGGCAACGGCTTCGACGCACTGGTCAACTTGGCCAAAATGGGCGTGGAATGTGCGGTAGTCAGCGCTGTCGGCCCCGACAAATACGGAGAGGAAATGTTTGACGTCCTCAAAAAATATGGCGTGGATTCCTCCCATCTTCACGTACTGCCCGGCGAAACCTCTTTTATGATCATGGAAATGACCGAGAACAACGACCGGGTCCATGTGAAGAATATCCCCGGCGTGATGGACGACTTTGAGTTGACCCGGGACGATATCGAATTTTTGAAAGGATACGACTACGTCCATACTGAGTTTTCCAAGGTATTGTATCCTTACCTGGCCGAGCTGCAGGAGGCCGGATGCAAAATCATTTTTGACCTTTCCACTTCCTATGAACGGCACGCCGAAACCGAGACCCTTTTGAAAAACATCGATTACGCTTTCATGTCCTATCCCCAGCGGGATGAACATGTGAAAGAGCTGATGAAAAAATATCAGAGCCTGGGCCCCACCCTGGTGGTAGCCACTTTCGGAGAAGACGGTTCGCTGGTTTGGGACGGTAAGGAATTTTACAGTGCGGGCATTACCCCGGCGGAAAAAGTAGTCAACACCGTCGGCGCCGGTGATTCTTTCCTGGCGGGCTTTATGCACGGAATCATGTCCGGAAAATCCATTCCCGAATGCCAGAAAGAGGGAGCGGACCTGTCCGCCAAAATCGTCGCCATGTTTGATCCGTACTAATCGGCAAGCGGATCGTTCCGTAACATGCTGACAGCTCCCCCTATTTCGTATTAAAAAGGAGCAATAATACAAATGGTAATTGATGTACACGTTCATCCCACCGGATATCCGCAGGTTGCGCAGGACCCGGAATCCCGCGCGTTTCGGGACCGGGTTTACCAGCGGCGGACGGAAGATGCCTTGTCCGCCCCCATTGCCATGACCGGGAAACCCTCCGGCGGAAACGGCGGCGGAAACAAAAACTTTGACGTTTTATTCACCCGCATGGACCATGAGGGAATCGACCGGTTTGTTTTGCTTCCGCTGGACTTGACCACCCGCTACGGCGGCTGGATTGTTTCCAACGATGAAATCGAACAAATCGTTGCCGCGGCACCGGACCGATTCATCGGCTTTGCCAGCGTAGATCCCTATCGGCCCGATGCGCTGGAGGTGCTGGAGCACGCGTTCAAAGACCAAAAGCTGGCCGGCTTAAAGCTCCATCCGTCCAAACAGGCGTTTTATCCGGATGACCCGATGATGGAGCCCATTTACAAAAAATGCCTGGAGTATAATAAGCCCATTATGTTCCACTCCGGTATGTCCTGTGAGCCGGATTGCCTCGTGAAATACGCCCGTCCGGTGCATGTGGAAGAGGTTGCGGTAAAATATCCGGAACTGCGCATCTGCCTGGCCCACTTTGGCTGGCCCTGGGCCACTGAGACGGCTATGCTATGCTTAAAATACCCCAATATTTATACCGATACAGCCGCCGTGCCTATGGATTCGCCGGAGGTTTTCTTCCGCCATATTTTTACCCGTGAGTGGGGGCCCACCTGGTTTGAGCATAATTTCGCCGACAAGGTGATGTATGGGTCCAACAGTCCCCGTAATCACACCCACGGTATCGAAAAACTAGAAATGCGGCCGGATACCCGCGCCAAACTCATGGGCGGCAACGCGCTCAAATGGCTGGGAATGGAGGTTAAATAACCATGGTCAAAACCACTACCATCGAACTGATCAGCAAAAAAGAATTTGAGCTGATCCGCATTACCAAGGATATCCTCAAAGCGGTTGAGGAATCCGGTATTCAAAACGGCGTTGTTTTCGCCATCACCGCCCACACCACCACCGGCATCCTGGTCAACGAAAGTCTGGCCTGCCTGGAGG
>ODAI013852570.1_pt1 | contig 98152 bp, 146 predicted proteins | sample 1539321 | NCBI WGS metagenome assembly ODAI01 (sample SAMN02144231, study PRJEB22623) | gut metagenome | biome: sheep rumen | host: Ovis aries | place: New Zealand | reverse complement strand
TGGTTTCTACGTTCTCTAATCCACGGTCAAGATAATCGCCCAAGAAAATAAAATATTCATTTCCGTTGATGTCAACATTGTCCATGAATTTTCTTAGCGCTGTATAACAACCATGAATGTCGCCAATGATATGCACCTTATTATATGAAGATAAATCCATTGACTTATACCAAATAGTGTCAAGTTCGTTAGGCTTAATGACTTTAATGCCGCTTGGAATCTTTTGATTAGCGAACCGTGCGTATGCTCTGTCAATAGCTTCTTCTGGCACGAACTTAATCGCATCACGACTTGCGTTTTGTGCTTTTGCCGTTTCAATTGGTACGTCGGTCATGTCAACACAATAAATTCTATAACGATATTTCTTTGCTAAATCTTTATAGCGATTCATCTCTGATGTTTTTGTATTTGTTGCATCAATGACGGTGAATTCGCCACGTTTCATTCTGGTTTCAAGAATATCGAACAAAGTACGCCATACTACTTTTTCATTTTTTTGTGAGATTTTCCGCGTCCCATCAATGTCAAGCACAGGAGATTGACATAGCAACCTAATATCGTCTGCGCATAATGTGTATGGCTTTAAACCGTTTTGTTCAATCCATGTAGATTTGCCACACCCCATTGCTCCACGCATTAAAAGCAACACTCTCATATTTTTTTATTCTCCTTTTTCTTTATACCCTATTATACCACGATTGAAATAAAATATCAATAAGATATTGACATTTTATTCATACAATTTTTCATTAAATATTTCTGCGTTATGTTCTCTGCAATATTTACCAACTTTAGAGTGTCCTTCTTCATTAGCTTTGGTGCTAAACCCCCTGTATTTTGTTATGGCAGGATATGTCTTGATTTCATCTCCATCTTTTTCATATACTAAAGACCACCCAAAGAATTGTAGGATAAGGTTCGCAACATATAACATGCCAGATTCTCTGAATTCTGTCCAACTTTTTTCTTCTATCATGCTTACTCTCTTTCTTTTTCATTTTCTTTTGCCCAATTTGAATAATTAATAAATGCCTCCGCGGTTTCTGGCGGGAAGCAAATCTCATATTTCTTAGTAGGGTCTTTATCATCTTCCCACACGGTATTAATTCCACCTTCTGGCGTTAATGTAGCGCTTTTACATTTCAGCATTGTATTTACTCCTTTATAATCTCATAACAGCTTACTATATTTTCATATTCTCCACTTTTCATCCATTGTTTCTTGCCATTTTCATCTTCTCCGACAAGCTTAACCTTTTCTTTGGTTCTAAATGCTACTTTAAGCAAATCGTTTTGGATACAAGGCACTTTATCATACCACTTAGCTTCACATTTATATTCAAAAGATTGGTTGGAATTTAAGTGGAATAAACTTAACCATACTCTGCCCCATTTATCTTTATGTACCTTTTGCACGATATATTCATCCATATCGACTTGATAATTTTCAACATCTACATATCCCAAATGTTCGATTTGTTTCTTTATGAGTAGTTGAATGTTATCGTCTTGTGGTGGTAGCACGTCGTTAATATCTCTAACAAGGTGTGGTTTATCAATTCCACTAAATTGTTTTTCCGTTTCCTTCTCAGCGTTAGGTCTTACGATTTCAATCAACCAATCTTCACAATCATCTTTCTTGATTGTCTTACGCTTAGCAAACTTATCATACCAATATCTTATACGTTTTAATGTATTGATGTTGCCATATTCGCTAAAGAACCCAATGTCAATCAATATGTCCATAGATTTAGAATTGATACGTTTATCATCTATCTTAACGCTTTCGCATAAAAACAATATGTCAACAAAATCCTTTGGCTTTCTTGCATATACTTTGTTCATAATATCAGCCGCTATGCTTTGCATTGATTTGATTGAACCTAATCCCTTGTATATTGTATTTGTTTCTTTGTCGCATACATATACGTTTTGTGAGTATCCAAATTTAGGTGCTTTGATTATAAACCCTTTTTCTTTTGCAAACTTAGTGCCTTTATTAATGTCATCTTCTGTACGAGCGTTATTAAGAAACGCTGTAATAAATTCAAGTGGATAGTAATATCTCAACATCGCACAAGTATATCCAATCATAGAGTAGCCTGTAGAATGATTATATCCAAACATATAATTACTACTATCTTCTATGATTTGTAGAAAGGTTTTAGCTTCTTCTTCTGCAACTTCTCTTGGCTTGTTAGATTTATTACAATATCCTTCTAATATTTCTGGTAATGCCGCTTGCAATCTATCCATTTGTTTACGACCAATGGCTCTACGCACATTATCTGCGTCAGAACCACTAAGCCCACAAATATCTTGTAGGAACTTAATAACATCTTCTTGGAATACAAGAAAACCGTTATTGTCTTTAAGCAGTTCATCAATCTGTTCTGACGGATTGTGATTGACTTCGTGGTTAAATAATCTATCTCTGTATGATTCTCCACTCGGTCTGATTGCCGCATTAACCAATGACATATGATTAAGCATAGTTGGCTTAAAATTTTGTAGACATTTGAACGCATAGTCTGATTCAAACTGAAATAACCCAACTGGCGAAGTAATCATATCTGCCCATACCTTTTCATCATTCCAATTTATTTCATTGGATTTAGGATATGGAATGTTAGCCAATCTACAAGTATCGCGAATAATTTGTACATTCTGTAACCCAAGGATGTCATATTTTACCAAGTTGATTTCATGTATTTCTTCCATGTTAATGGGTAATACTACTTGACCGTCTGCGTTGATGAAACCGCTATAGTTGTCTATAAGATTAATTGGGCTTGCGATAATACCCGCTGGATGTTGTGACTGTGAAATAACGCATCCCAACATTCCATCATAATAATAAAATACTTCTGGGTATTTTTTTCGCGTAGCTTCTTCATCTTGTTCAAATTCTTTTTTGATTTCGTCTGCAAGCTTTAAGGTGTATGGACAATCCTTGTTTGCCTTTTCTGCTTTATGTCGCAACGCTCTACAAATATCATCAATTGTGCCTTTAGATTGTAATGTGCCGCTTGCTAAAATATATGCTGTATTTTCTACACCAAATCTATCAATGATGTATTGATACACTAATGCTCTTTGGTCTGGCGATACATCAATATCAATATCGCCAATTTCTTTTCTATGTTCATTGCAAAATCTTGAGAACATTGTTCCCCACACAACAGGGTCAACGTCTATGATGTCTGATATATAAGCTACTTCACTACCGCCTACAGACCCACGACAATAACCAATAGGAATATTGTTTTCCCAACACCAGCTTATCATTTCAGACATGAACAACATAAAGCCACCCATGCCAACCTTATGGAATACCGCAAGTTCTTCTTTTATTTTTTCTCCATATTCTTTGGCGTGAGATTTATCAATAATACCTTTAGCTACCTTTTCCTTATACTTTTCTCTAAGGCGTTCAAGTAAGATTTGTTCGTCTTGTTCGCCATATAGGATTGGATATTTGAAACTCGTATCCAGTTCAAAATCTTCTACACTCTCAGCCATTATGTTTGTATTATTAATTGCTTCAAGATATGTAGGTTTTCTACAACCTTGCTTCTCAAACATATCACATAATTCATCGTATGATTTATATGTAAGGTCGAATGTATCTTCATCGCCAAAATCAATATTTTTAGAATATTGAAGCATAGTTCTGCACTCAGCCTTATATTGATTGATACTATGTGTATCTGTCCCAACAATCAATGGAATACGGAAATCTTCGTGCATAGTATAGAGAAATTTATTAAATTGTATTTGTTCTTCAAAGTCGTGCGGTTGGATTTCTAAGTAATCGTAATGCAATGCTATGTCGGCAAATTTTGATGTACTATATTGTACATAATTTTTTCTCCATTCATTTAATGGACTTGCCAAACATGCAGAAATTTTAATTACATTATCACTAATGTTAAGAAATTCATCAAATGACAACCTTGGTCGATAATAGAAATGGTCTGGTTGACTTGCTATATAGCAAAGGCGATTAATTTCTTTTACACCTTCGTAGTTTTTAGCAAGTAGAATAGTGTGGTAATTATCACGTACCTTTGGTTCAAGTTGTTCAGTTAGATAACACTCCACACCATGAATGTATTTAATGCCCTTTGCATCACAATACATCTTCTTTTCTACCCAATTAAACACATTCCCATGTTCGGTAAATGCAATTGCTTCTTGCCCAAGCTCGACAGCCCTATCTACATAATCCTTATAATTAGTACAACTATCTAATAAAGATTGTTCTGTGTGTAAATGATATACTACATAATTATTTTTCGTCATCTTCCGACCCGTATTCATATGTTATTTTATCATTAGATAATATTACATTATTAAGCGTTCTTTTATTCATATACTTTGCAATTTTTTCTAAAGCATCTGCGATACGCCTTAGTTGTTTATTGCGTTCTGCGTCTGTAATTGTTTGATTTACCATATTACCACCATAAAAGTCCATGTACTTCTCTCATAATTGTCCATACTGTATCCATGTGTTTAGTATATTCAAATGAGTCAACTGCCTTGATAGCCATTTTACATTTTTCTATCATCAAGTCAATACATTCACTAAGCGTTAGTGTTGTGTCAAATATATCAATGGTATGATAAGACAAATCCACAACCATCCCACCAATTTCCTTATACATCATAAGGCGCTCATAAATAAGTTGTGCGAACGTCGAATCTAAATCCCACGTTTCTATATCACAAAACCCATAGATTTCTTCTTGCTTACACCAACGCTCATGTCGCTCGTCGGTTTCATCGTGATAACCAAATATTTCCTCTTTTGGAATAATATCTTCTAAGTATTTTCTACCCATTGTTCACCTCTGTTGGCTGTGGGATAAAGCTATCATCAATCTCGCCAATCTCAATCATTACCGCATACTTATCATCGTTGTATTTGCATGGCGTAATGTTAAGCACATATCCATTAGCAAGCAACCCATGGATTACATCATCTGCCAACATATCATTAAAACATTCACCTGTATTAAGTTCAATTATTTTAGTCCATTTTTCCATTTATTATACCCTTTCTGATGTTCACAAATATGTTTATCAATAATATCTCTAACGTCTTTCTGTACTTCATCTACAGAAATAAAAAACTCACATTCAACATCATCTTCCCAAATGCCTACTTGACAAGGGCAATCTTTATGCCAATCTTCTTGTAAGGCGCAATAATAATGAGTGTAATTTTGTCCTTGTATCTTACGACATAGGTAACAATCGCCTCTGACTTTATCATCCCAGCCCATTATTTACTTCCTCTTTTATTGCAATTTGTTGTGCATACCATTTACTTAAACTTTTCATTGAATATCCACGCGCTTCAATGCGTTGAATGACATCTTGGGCTGTCAAATAGCCTTCTACTTCGTCGTCTATTTCTACAATTTCTCCCCAAGCTTCTAATAGACCTTCTTTATACCCAAGACTACCTTCTTGACAAATAACATCCCATACTTTATATTCACTCGTTGGTACACAAATTTGATGACGGTCTACATAAAAAACGAACTCATCTTTGTTTAACTCTTCGTGACATTCATATCTTTGGTAGGGGATATTGTTGTCTTTTAAATATTTTGCAAGCATATCAAGTTCACTCATGTTTATACATTCTCCTTTTTATAACACACCGTTTTTATCCCACGCAACAACCCAATCATCTAACCCATCGATACTCATAGGGGTTGAGCCTAAAGCCCATGTAAAATCTATAGCCCGTATATTTCCCCATTGTGTTTCTGCGTTCCATTTATAGTTACATCGCAGTATATGGTGTATCTTTTGATATGTATTGTTGCTGAATTTGAAGTTGCGATACCCATTGCATATTTTGGGTTTAATTAACGCATCATAAATGCCTGTAACAATATAGAAATCTTCTGGCGTAACACACTTAAATAATTTTAATTGCCATGGATGGATTCTTATTAATCCATTATCAAATTCAGTATATATACGAACACTGTTCCACTTACCAAACCTTCGTCTTGCCTTTTGCATTATCCTTATAGATAATTGGCGCAATTCAAACATCTTATTTTCTATCCAAATTTTCATAGTATCTTCTCTCTGCTTCCGCCGCGCGATTAACAACAATATATAATGATGTCATAATTATTCCTAAAAGTCCACCTACGAATACACCAATACTAAATGCTACCATTTTCATCTTCCTTTGTTAAATCGCTAATATCAATCTCGTTATCTTCGCAAAATGCTTTGAAGGTTTCCTCGTCCATGTCTTCTATGACGTTATCGTTTTCGTCAACATAAAGCGTTTCCCCATTAAGTCTTGCATCAAGCGCCTTAATACCCATATCCGCATAGGCATCACTACGCCCTTTTGCATAAGCCTTATGTTCAATCCTATCTTCTTTTGCAATTAATTCTTTCATGCTTGCAACACATTGCTCATACACTTCTCTTGACTCTCTTAATGCGTTTTCAACATAGGAAATTGGGTCTGAATAGATTTCCCTAAGCTCTTTTATCTGTTCGTCGCGCTCTTTGATTTGCTGTTTATATGATTCTTTAAGGGTGTTGACGATTTCATGCTTTCGACATAATTCTAGATAATCTTTTGCCACCGTGTCCATTTTGAATATTTTATAAATCCAATGTTTTATATATTTCATATTATGCTACTCCCTTCTTAATGATTCCATCTTGGGTCTGATGCTATCCACATTTCAATTCTCACACATACAGCCACTATCGCTATTGCTAACAAAATCGTTGTCATTTAACTCACCTTCCTTATCTCTTTTGTTGTACTTATTATACTACAAAACGAGTTAAATGTCAACGATTTTAATTGTATTTATTATGTTTTTTTGTAGTGACCAATCACGAATCCCACACCTTAAATCCAGTATACACTTCGCATTCATCTATGCTTACTATATTATATTTATTATTATATTTGTCATAAACATATTCATAGTATTTCATGGCGTTTTCTCTATTATTAAAGCACGTTACGGTTGGTTCTCGTTCACCATATGCTATATCGTAATATGTTATTACCCAAATTTTATCGTTCATTTATTTAACCTTTCTATCCCACTGTCAAAATACTCTTTATTTAATTCACATCCAACGTATCTACGACCATTTTCTTTGGCTACTAAACAATGCGCCAATGAACCAGCGCAAGGGTCAAACATAATGTCACCTTCGTTAGAATTGTCAAGGATTAAATCTTTTAACAATTCGTGGTTCTTTTCTGTTGGGTGTATTTTACTGCGTCCTGTCGCAAAGTCAAATACGTTATGTTTACAATGTGCATTAAATGTTGCTCCACGCTTCTTAAACCACACAGCATTTTCTGTTGCGCTAAGATAGATATATTGTCCGTTCATTGGTGACGGATTAGTTTTATGCCATATTATTTGTCTTGTTGTACCAAGATTTTGTTTTGATTTTTCATTAAAGAATGAATATATAGTGGAGTATTGTTCATTACCACAAAAGATAATAATTGTACCTTTGGTTAATCTATATGTTTCTTCTAGGAATGTTTTAATGTCAAATGTTAATATATCTGCATTAGATTTATCAAGATTGCGTAATCCATTATCTTTTCGATTTACCTCTGAGTAGGGTATATCTGTTAATGTAACATCAAATACCCCCCCCTGTTTAATACTTGACATAAGTTCCATACAATCTGTATTAAATATCATACCAGATTTATCATGGTAATCACTTGTCAAATATAGTTGTTTCAATATGTTCATTTAATCTTTTCTCCGCTATTTTAAAATATTTTTTATCTAATTCAATACCTATAAAGTTTCTATTTATGTTTTGACATGCTACGCCAGTTGAGCCACTACCCATAAATGTATCTAATACTGTGTCGTTCGCATTTGAATATGTATTTATTAAATATTCTAATAATTCTACAGGCTTTTGAGTAGGATGTAATTTACCTTTACGGTTAGGTACAACATTAAATTCTAATATATCTGATGGTTGTACCCAATTTGGGTCATATTTCTTTTTAATTTTATCATAATTAACATGGTGGCTTTTTCCACAATAATGATTATAGTTATAGCACTCTTTTTTCTCGCCCACTCTTGGTTTCATTATAGGATTATAAGTAGGTTTGTTGTTATAAAACACGCAAATTTCTTCATAATACTTCATGGGTCGGTACTTAGCACTACTCATTCCTGTTGGTACGTTTTTCTTCCAGATAAGTCTATACTTATACATCTTTTCATTTGTTTGAATGAGTTTATGTGTAAATTGACCACTTGAAAATAATAAAGCTATACCATTGGGTTTTAGCACTCTATTATATTCTTTCCATAATTTTTCAAAATCAATATATTTATCCCATTTCATTGATGTGATGTTATATGGTGGGTCTGTAAGTATCATATCAATACTTTTATCTGGAATCTCTTTCATCAATTCCAAACAATCACCTTGTTTAATATCTATCATCAATCTTTCAAAACTTCCTTTTCGATTCTACCCCAAACATTATCTAAATGCTTTTCCTTATGTGCTTTGTCTTTACTCTTAAAGATAATTCTTCCGTTAGTCTTATGGCTTCTCCATCTGTGTTTTGCTTTTGTTGTCATAGTTAGTTCTCCTTATTACTTATTATTTAACGAACAATTCACGATTTTCCATAAATGCTTGATTCATATTATGTAAATATTCTAAACAATCATCACATAAATCACATTCATTATATTGATTATTGTTCTGATATTGTATATTAGACCACTTCACGTCTTTATCATAAAAGATAACGTGATTATGATGGTTGTATAATGGTATTACAATTCCACACCTATCACATACATGCTGCTTCATTTCTATTCTACCTTATCTTTTAACAATCCTTCAAAATATTCTCTACCTTTTTCTGTTAAGGTGTATACAGGATACTCCCCATTACAACATTGCTCAAATAAATGTTTCGCATATTTGATGTCTTCAAGGTCAAAAGTTTGCTCTGCGTCAAACACCCTACCTTTTTCATACACTCTTAATTTTACCGTCATTTCTACGGTATTAGTTGGAATAGATAAAATAATATCTTCGTATCCCCCATCATAATATTTTACTTTTGACATATTTCCCACTCCTTAATTACAATTTGTTTTGTATCTTTATCTCTAAAGGTGTTGATTGTTGGTGTGCCGATAATTTCAAGTTGCATATTAACATCTTTACCAACATTCAAATCCTTTTTCTTTTCTTTGCTCATAAAGAATCCAATAAATTCTATATCACCGTATAAGAACTTAATGGTTGTTTTATTTGACCCAATTTCTTTAATATCCTGTCCGTTAATGGTGATATTACTTACATGGATTAGTGGTTCTGGTATACCCGTTCCCCACAAGCCAGCGCCTAATGCATCAATATCAAATACATTAGGGTCAATGAATACATTATCTACACTATACATAACTTGCTTTGGCTCTGGCGTTAAATCCAGTTGTCTACAATATGACGACAACTTCTTTGTTCTACCTTTTGCCCAACCTACTCCACAAGCTTGCTCATGTCCAGCGCACATAAACAATAATCCACTTTCGGATAATTTGGTACGCATATTGCATGGACTACGCAATGAACCAGTATAGGATTTAGGATTTTCATGCACCACTATACAAGGGCAATTGAAATGTTCAGATAATTTGTTAGCTATTAAACCAGTGTATGGTGTATTGGGTGCTAAAAATATCTTAACGTCTTCATCACTTAAAGGCTTGCTTTTAAGCACGTCTTGATATATCTTATCTGTTTCTTCACGTTGTTTGGCATGGCATTTTTTTATATCGTCTATTAGCGTGTCATTATAATAATCCATAGCGAAAGCATCAAACAGCTCGGTCTTTAGGTCATTATCGTCACTTCTACACACAGCGTTGATTTTAGGAATTACATTCCATGCCAAAGTGGTGGGGGTGGTTTCCGAATCTGAAATAAATTCCTTACACATGACACGTAAAAACGGATTATTGATGTGTTTCAATCCCCATTTGACAATGGTGCGGTTCTCTAAGTTACGCATATCCATAACATCGCCAATAGTTGCTAATGCCACAAAATCAATTACTTCTTTATGGATATTACCACCGTATAATGCTTCGTATGCCGTAATTAATTTATGCGTTACTCCAGCGCCGCATAGATTTTTATTTTGTACTGGATTATCAAGTTGTTGATTGTTAATCACACACACATCTTTGTATACCATCCATTGCTTATTAAATTCGTGGTGGTCTGTAATCAGTACAGGTATTCCCCAACATTTTGCAAAATATGACGATTCAAAGATGTCGTTTGTGCCCGCATCTGGAATCCACAATAATGATATTTTATGTTCGTCATAAAGTAAGATGTGTAATTGCTCTAAAATGTCTTTACTTAATCCGTGCTGTTTGCCGTTATGGAATAAGATAATAATATCATGCGTAGATACACCTTGATAAGTTAAGAATTTGTATGCTATTGTTGTGGCACAATAGCCATCGCAATCACTGTCACATACCAGTACAATTTTACCATCATCTAATATTGCGTTACGTAATACCTCTACTCCATCTTTGATATTATTATATGCAACATAATTTTCTACCCAATTGGTATTTATATATTCCTTTGGGTCGTCTACCCCACAACGCTTCAAGTATTCTTCAAGTGTTGGCGATTCATTTTGCTTAAATATTGGTTTTACTTTCATATATTATTTCCTTGATATCCATTCCCCGATTTTACAATGTATAAAGTCTTCATCTGTAAAATAATCATTATCGTTTGTTTGAATTTCTTTTGGTTCTCTATGCCAGCCTATAATAATACCAGCAATAGCCACACCAATAAACCAGAAAATACCGCTGTATCCTAATATTAGTACAAACATACAAAACAATCCGAAGAAACATACTATATTAATCAACCACCCCATCCAATTGATTCCGTCATATTTCATTATGCACTCACCTTCATTCTGCTATGATATAATTTTTCGTAAATTTCTCGCCCTTTATCTGTAGGAGAATCTTTATATCCTAATTCGTCATCCTCATCATATAACACTGTTACTTTACAATATCCATGAAATAAATTGGCGATTTTGTTTACATTGTGTAAATATGATGTAAATGGTGTTTGTGATTCTGTTATCATTTCATGCTCAACATAATCTTTATCTATGCCTATTACGACTTCCGATACACCAAGCTCCAATATCATATCCCTACGTTCTTTGCCAAGATTCATACCAAACATTCCCACTGCGTTATTTTGTGGATACATACTGTCTAATTGCAATACAGCTTTAGGTGATTCAAATAATTGTATTTGCTTGGTGTAACGTATATATGGTTCGTTCATATTAAGTCCATATAATACTTCATGTTGTTTGAATCTATAATCCAAACCACTCACAGTTTTTAATGGAATATATTTAGGCGTTCGCTTATCATTAAATGTTAAGTTCCTACAATGTATACCTACCAATTCGCCATTCAAATCGTATACAGGAATTGTAATTTGATTTTTCGCTGGATAAAAACCAATGCCGAATTTCTCCATTGTTTCTTTTGATATTCCATCGTTAAGAAATGATGGGTGGGCGTATGGTTTTAGAAATTTGAGTATATCTTTATCATAGCGTTTACCTAAATAATGCGTGTTTTTTTTAGGATTATAGACCGCTAAGCGATTTTTCCATGATAGTGGATTGGTTGCTTGTTTAAGGGTGGTTCGTACTTTATTTATCCCACAAACATCACAAATGTAATTAAGTATATCGCCAAATCTAAACTCTCTACCTTCAAGCTTCCATCTATCGTTAATGAGGTCTATAATGTCTCTGGACTTTTGACATTCAGTAAAGCAAAAAGTTGTTCGAGTATTGAGATAAAAATATAATTTATAACTCGCTGATTCTATATCGAGATTATGACATAGTGTGGGCAATATCCAATACTCTGCGTGCTTGCGTATTTCTTTAGCCCCAAGTGCATGGAAGATTTGTTCGTAATTTTCTATTGTCAATTGATTTAGAACATCTTTAGCGTTCATACTCTTTTGCTTCTTTCTTCCACGCTCGCTTCTCTCTTTTCTTCGCAAGTTTTTTGTTGCTCTTTTTCATCTTCGCCCAACCACGATGATTATATGCCCAACAAGCATAACGGTGAGAAAATTCAGATTGAAATTCTAAAAATCCTTTATATATATTATTCTTCTTCATGGTTTTGGTATAAATAGGTTGATGATAATAATGTATACTAGCATTAAAAATATAGTTCCCCAAAACATTATATCAATTGCCATCATCTTCAATCACCTTCGTTCCAAGTTTTTTTACTTTATTTTTATACTCTGTGTATGAATAAATATCACTCCACCCCGACTTTAACCAATATTCATAAAGTTCTATATTGGTTGCTTCAATAATCTTACCACCTTTAATTTCCATTCATATCACCGTCCCATTTGTTGTTATAAAACTCAATCCTTGCTGGTCGCTCAACCCAATCGCCGTTAGGTAATTCAATTTCTGTAATACCTTTACAAACACATCTCATTGGTTGGGCTTTATTTGCGATTTGTTCACATAGTTGTGCGAATTGTATCGCCAATATTTCTAACGTTATAGGAGGAAGTGTTTGTTGATTCACTAAAGCGTTGCCAACATATATCTCGACTGTATATTGCGGCAAATCATTTCCAAAACTAAAAATCATTTTTGCTACCACATTTCCATTTCATCTGTTTCCATATCTGTTACTGCTACTTCGCCATCAATGTCTGCATAACCATTTAGGTTATTTGTTTCTGTGAATATATCGGCGGCTTCCTTGAAACTATTTGCTTTTACCATCTCGCCATACACGAACGTCCCACTTACATAATATTCTTTCATGTTTAACTCCTTATAAAACTATCTCTTATCATGTACTATTATATCACATAATAAGAGATAAGTCAAGTTAATTATGATATATTTTTAATCTTTCTATGCTTGTAATTGGTTGTAAGTCTTTCGTTGTCACATATAAATCTTGGCTACGTCCAGTACCTAAATCCACATATTGATACACTCGGATATATTTAGGGAATCTACTTGCTCTACCTTTGATATTATGCACAATCAAATTTGGTTTAGGCAAGTCTGTATATGTTGCTATGTATGGTTCGATTTCATTCATTTGCTTTTCTGTCAATGGTGTGATTATCATTGAACAATCTGCCTTACGTACTTGAGATTTACCACCAGCCAAACACGCTTCTGTAGGATATGGCATTTCAAGTTCACGACCATTAAGCTGTGTGCCTGTTAGGATTGGGATGTTATATTTACGAGATAGTTGTTTTAACCTATCTGTTAGGGTCAATAGCACCATATCTTCACGCATTGGTATGCCAGATTCTTCTGCGAGCTCATTGGCTACATACCCTTGATTTTGCACATAGTCAAACACAACGAGCTTCACGTTTTTATTTATGATATAATCTTCAATGATTTCCTCCAAGGTCTTTGCGGTAAATTCTGGATTATCCACAACATATATGCCACTTAATTCAAGGATTTGTCTTGCCTTATCTACACGTTCTTCTTCATCGCCATGATAAATACCATCCATTATTTTGTTTCTTGATACACCAGATATCCATGAGATAAACATAATATCAAGTTCTTCGCGCAAATCCATTTCTGTATTGATGAATAGCACATTGCCTATATATGATTTGTTTGTAACGTACTTGTGCTTTTCAAGGTCGTAATAATACTTTACACCACTCATACATGCATCGCCTATAGATAATGTCGTCTTACCACTTCCGCTTGCTCCAGACCTTAATGTAAGCCCCATGATACCACGATATACATCATTAAGGTATGGGGATTGAAATGATAATCCTAATCTTGGTGTTGTTTTGAATGTCTCTTTTGTAAATTCAAAATCATCACCAGCTTTATAATGTTCTACGTTATCTGTAGATATAAAGTTACGTTTGATAGCTAAGCGTTTGGATTCAAAATATTCATCTATGTCTCTTAATGAAATTGAATTTAGCCTTTTACGTTGGGATGCTTCGTCTTTTGCTTCGTCATATATCTCATGTATATCAAACCCTGTTGCCTTATACTCCCTTAACATAGCGAATTTACGCACAACATCATAATGATACGCTACATTCTTATCACTCGCCACACGCTTTATTTCGGGGATAAAGGACATGAAATCATATTGTTTACATATTTCATATTGCTCTGGATAGTTACGCAAGAACGTATCGACAACAACATTATCAATTTCTTCTGCTCCACTTGCAACAAGATTATACATAGTCCTATAAAGAATGTGATGAAATTTTGAATCATCACACCCTTTACAACGGAAATCATTTTCCCCTATTTTGTATTTGTTGCTTAACATGAGATTAGGTCGATTAGCAAAACAACCAATAAGCATCATCGCATCGTCTATTGAATATAAGATTTTGCTCACCTACCTTTAGAATATATTAAGCGTCATAACCAATAAGCCAATCTTCTGCAAGCATGTCGGCTTGACTAGCCAACCATCCCACTTGCACCCCTCTTGTGCCAACAAATATTAAAGCTTTATCCATAATATCATCATGGGTCACATTTATAAGTTTACCTTTGGGGTTTGCATAACTAAAACATTTTCCTAACTCCACCCATTGTTCCTTGCCATTCCACCCAACACGAGAAATCTTAGCGCCTTTTTTAACAGCTTCAATTGCTTCTCCAAAAGTATGTAGCTTTTTCATACTACTTTCCCCTCTTTCTTTTTAATCTATCTTCCTCGGCTTTTCTCAGTTTGCACTCAAGCTTTGCCATACGACTTTCATGTTGCTGAAATTCTGTCTTTCTTTTTTTCTTCATTCTAAACTCAATCCTTTTCTTCTTATAATATTATGACTACCAATTGCAACTTTGTCTTTGGATTTAGTAGTAGATTTTAATTTTTCTTTTAACGCCTTTTGTTCTTCGTACATGCGTTGCAGTGTAATATAGTATGTTGGAAAAACTTGCCCTAATCCATAATCATCACACCATAATCGTTCCAAAACTTCTACATAGTACCGAACCGCTAAGAACATTCCTTTATATTTGAAACCTTCGACATTATGGTAATGCTCTGCTTGCTTCTTTATCATAATGTAGGTTGATGATGTTTGTTTGCTTGGGCTATATAACTTCCACACATAATCAAGCAATGCATCAAGTTGTCCATCATCTGTTTGTCGCCATCGACGGTAACACTCTTGGTCACAGAAATATAGTTTTTCTCTTGGCGAAAAGGCGTTTTCTTTATCTATCTTTTCTTTACAATGTCTACATTTTACCTTGCTCATTTTGATAATGATTTGATATAAATCTCATGTTCTTTTTTCGCTTGTTCAATAACGTCTTGTTCGATTTTAATGCCGTCAAATGTATAACAATATGTGCATTGTATTGGTGGATATACGTCTTGATATCCAAATGTATCAAAGTGACATCGAACCACATCGCCGTTATGAATATCGTCCAATTTTACATTAGCCGTGCCATGAAGTTCAATCATACGATGATAGTTGTTGTTAATAATAAACAAACGAAGACTGTTGTCGATTTTATTCACCATGTCAACAACGCCAACAATATCATTTATGATTGCCATATCATATAGGTGGGTGTCTACACTATTAAAATATGTTAATCGTACACTATCACTCGATATTAACTCACCTTCAAAATATATGACAGAAGCGACATCGTTACGTTTTGTTTCAACTATCTCGCCGTTATTACATAATACCTCAAGTTCACTTGTAACATCAGAAAGTTTGCGTGCAATAGAGGTAAACATATTCGCTCCACTACTAACACTACCATAAAATTTTATAAAGGCATTATTTATATCAATAACGCCTTTATATTTAATTGTCGCACTATCGCCCTTGTCGATAATATCAACATTTAACTCCGATAATACACCACAACCGCTAAGTACGTTGCAACATATTTCTGATGCTGATTCAATCGTATCAATTATACGCATATTCTATCCCCTAGAATGGACAATCATCATCGTCAAGGGCGTTGAAGTCATTAGTACTTTCTGTTTCTACCTCATTCTTTGCAAATGGATTATCTGGAACTGCGCCGTTATTCGCAAATGGGTTAGAAGGTCTATCTACTGGTGTTACACTAAGCTTCTTAAATTCTGGCACTTCAAAGTCTCCGTCTTTAATTGCGTCAACGCTATGCCTTTCCGCAACATAAGTTCTTACCTTAACCTTTGGCGCACCATTTTTATCTTTGCCCTCATATTCTTCTTCGCCAATGACAAAGCCGATTCTCTTACCAACAAACTTTGTTTCATCGTTATCCCATGCATATCCCTTGTTGGAGTTTTCAAGTGCTGTTACAAAACCCTTAAAGAATGGGAGTGAGTTTTCCTTATAACTTACTACAGTTGTTGGGTAGTCAAATCCACGTTCCTTCTTGCGCTTTTCATACATGCCAACAAATTCCTTCTGTTCGTCGCTAAGCGCTTCCACAATGTCATATCCCACTCTAAGGTATTCCTTTTCTGGCACATCTTCCACGGTTTTGATTTCGCAAATAAAACCACCTACTGGATTCTTAAATTTTGTAAATTCCTGTACGTTATCAAGATTAAGTTTCTTCATATTATTCTATTCTCCTTTTGCTTCTGTTTTCTTTGTTGTTGCTTTATTGTCTGTGAGTGGTTTCATGTCATAATATTCTCTGATAATTCTATCCACTTCTTTAAGGTCATTGTCAATTGTATCGTTTTCAAACATACCCATTGGTGATTTTGCTGTAGATACTCTGTCATCTCTTGTGATAAATTTGTATCCATCTTCTGTTTGCATTGCTCTAAGTACAATGGTAAACAAGCCTTCGAGATTGAGATTTTGGTCAATCATCTTACCAATGGTTTTAGCCTTTGTTTTATGCATCTCTGAATCATCTTCTGTATGCATGGTGATATACACAATTACATCGCTCGGAAGTTTTGTATTGATAAAATCCAACATATCAAAGAAATTCTTTGCCATGTCTGTAAACTTACTATACCCTGTTTCATTTGCACGTTTGAACATCTCAAACGAAAGCAAATACCCAGCATCGTCAATCACATACGCTCTCTTATTTGGTTTAGCAAGCGCGTTAGCAATGTCCGCATACGTTGCATTATCAATCTTTGGAATCTTTGTCTTGCCTTGTTTGAATGGCAATGGTTTGCTCGTTACATTAAATACACTAATTTCATTTGGCGCAAAGTTTCTTAATGAGGCAGATTTGCCACTACCACTTTCACCCATAATCAATACTGCTGTAGCCAATTTCTTTTACTCCTTCTTATAATTTTAATTCAAAATAACCATTCATTACATCTTCTTTAACTACAAACTTATTCGCATCTACTTTGACGCTTGTGCATTGAGGAAAATTATCTTCAATGAAGCGTCCTAATTGTTCGCATAATTTTCGTAATTCAACATATTTTTTCTCGTCAATATCAAGTATATTATCCATTTTCACCACCTAAACTATCTCGAAAGAATTTTCTATATATATCCGTTGCTATCTTTTCTACATCCCCTTCCTCGATATTATTATACTGATACATTGCATATTCGTCTACATTCACAAAAGACAATTCATCGTTTGCCATTCGCTGTTTAATCTTATATGTTGTATCGCCACGTTTTTTCATACGCTTGCGACGAATACGATTATCAGCATGAATGTACACTACCATTGGTATCTTACGTCCATTATATTTTTCCATAAAATATCCAACTCCGTATGGGTCTATAATATATAAATCAGAATTATCTACTTGTTCTCTCGTAGCGCAATATCTATAATTGTCAAAATATGTATACGCGCAAATGTTCTCTAATTTATTAAATTCATTGTTGCTTATAAACGTATGCCCATCTTCATTTGCGCTTCGACGTGGGCGGGTAGTGTACGATTTTACTTGCTTCAAACCGTAGCTTTTGGTAAGTTCATCACAAATTGTGGACTTACCACTACCCGACTCACCCACGATTAATACTATATATTTATCCTTCAATTAAAATACCTCAATTTCCATAGTTTCTCTTACAACTTCACGCTCGTTTCTAATCTTAGCGTATCTTGTTGTTACGCTAATGTCGCTATGCCCCATACAAAGTTGGATTCTTTCAAGCGGTACATTGTTATCAAGCATACAAGTTGCCCACAAATGCCTTAGTGAGTGGTTGTGTACATTCTTATCAATGCCAGCTTTGTTTGCTAATTTTTTTAGCGTTCTGTTTACACTATCTGGATTCATTTTAGTATGTTGATTGCTGACAAAGAGATTGTCCACCCCACCTTTTCTTACAACCATATACGCTTTAATGTATCCCATTGTCTTATCATTGATATGAACTACCCTACGCTTACTCCCCTTACCAACGATATGAATGTCGTTCCCTTCAAAATCATTTAATGTGATATTGATAAGCTCTGAAATTCTCATGCCAGTCGATGCAAGCATAGCTACAATAGCCTTGTCCCGTGGGTTGGTAGCGCTCGCAATGATGTTATTTACATCTTCTGAGGTTAAGGGAGGTTCTACTTTATTAACAATCCTAGGTGCTTTGAGTTTCTTGGCTGGATTTGTTTCGATTAAATCCATGTCAGAAAGGAATTCAAAATATCTCTTTGCGCTACCAACCCTTCTTGCTATCGTAGCTGTGGAGTTATTGTTCTCCTTCATATGATTAATCCAGCCAAGCAAATCAACTAAGGTGATTTCGTTTTCTTCCTTGCCTATATAAGACAACATATATCTCAAATCTTTGCCATAACTTTTCTTAGTGTTGTCACTTCTTAATGTTCCCAAGTAAATGTTTAGTGTGTTCATTTTGCTTTCTCTCTTTCGTTTTGGTTTATGGTTACTTGGTTAGATGTGCGGGTAAGGATTTGCACCTTACATAAACCACCACGCTAACCTTGGTTCTCCTCCTACCCTTATACAGCCTATGATTGCGTGTGCATAAGGGCTTTGTAGTGTCTACCTATTCCACCACCGCACATCTTTCACTTGTTGATAACATTATAGCACACAATTTATGAAAAGTCAAGGGGTAAATTAATTTTCTTCCTCAAATTTATCACATTCATCACCCGCTGGGCAACCACGCTTCTTACCTGTAATCAAAATATAATCACAACAACGTTCTCCAAACAGCACTTCGCCTTTATATTTACAATTTTCACATCTTTCACTTACTAAACTCACCAGAAAAATCCTCCCCATATTAATAGTCCAAACATAATTGCAACACCAAGTAATGAAATCCAAAAGTTTTGATTATGCTCATACGGCTTCCCATGACTATGTGCAGACAATAAAAGTGTTATTGCATATAATACGATAATAATAATTTGTGGTACACCCATTTACATCACCTCGCTTCTCATGTCTGCGCCGCAATTATGGCAGAAGGCTGTAGTTTTTGGTATTCGTTCAACGCCATCAAACTGCGTTCCACTATCCGCTCCACAATTTGAACATTCTGCATAGTCTCCTTTATTTATCCACTCACCCTTTGGTCTTGCTTCGTATTGCGCTTTAACTCCATCTTCCCAACCTTTAATATACTCGGATGAATAATATTTTTCATTATTTGGATTCATTGTTAGTTTATTCATTTGAGTTTACCATCCTCTCTGAGCATCCTTGCTCCGCATCCATGACAAAACTTATACGCTTCTATATCGCTTGTCATAACATTCTGCCCACATTCGGAGCATTCGTATATTCTCGCTGGACTTATCTGTTTCCACTCCCCATGTGGTCGGTTAGATTGTAATGCTTCTATAGCCTTAAAAAAATCTTTTTCTGTCCCTATTCCTTTATATTTCGCACAAAATCCATCGTGACAATCACAAAGATTTCGTTTGAAATCACCTATTCTGCAATTTAGACAATTTAACGATTTGTCTTTCTGTGTCATTCATCCTCACCGCCTTTGCAATGTCCATGCACTCCTGTATTGTCCTCTGTTTCGTAGTAATGCGGACAGTGTACACAGTTAATTTCGGCTTCTTGTAGTGCTTCTATCGCCATGTCAAGCGCCTCGTTCCAAGTATCTTCTTCGCTTGTATACGGCATGAACCAATACCTACACTTGTCGAGAAAACCTATTGCTTCTCCCTTAGTCATTTTCATTGTCACCACCGCCCCATTTCATCGGGATAAATATCATACGATTCTGCAATTTTCAACCTTTCGTATTCCGTTAAATACAGTAGTGCTTGCTCTATAATATCTGATGGTATGTGTGCCTCAACTTCACCAATGGCAAGTTCAAGAATTTCTTTTACTTCTTCGACTGTGTATTTGTTGGTCATTCCGTATCACCACCTTCGCTTCTTCTCCGTATAATATCATCTGCTTCTTGTTTGCTTATATAGTGCTTGCAATCGAAATCACAAGGGCAATTCCCATATTCTCCGTAGTATTCACAAGTTGGCACTATGGCTTGCATATCGTTATATACGTTGTACCAATAACATCTTGGCACAATATAGTTGGTATAATATATGTCACTCATTCTGTATCATCACCTTTATAATTTGTTTTATTTGTGTATGTCTTAGGAAAAGATGATGGATTTGCACAAACGGTAATTTTACAATAGCCTAATTCATTTGCAAGTTCGCACATCACTTGCTTTGATTTGCAGTATCTTTTTATCAGTTCCACTTTCGTATAGGTCATTCCTCTACCTAGCTTTCATCTATCACCAACACCTAACATATCAATCTCGCTATTTGTTGGGTATTCATCTAATGGACAACTGTCGCAATCGCCCCAAGCGCAATCATCACATATCATTCCTCTACCTCGCTTTCTTCATGCGTGATGTATTGTGTAGTACCACTTTCCGTTATATTCGACTTCGTTGTACCCACAACAGTAGTTTTCCATCTGATTAACAAGCCACCATGCTTCATCGCGCGGCTCGTCCCACCAACCGCCTCGTCCGTCAGATACCCTTCTTAGGAGTCTTGTGTTGCTCTCTATGCACATGTCCCAATCGTCAAGATTAAAGCCTACGTTCCACAATGCTTCATCGTAATTTCCGCTTGGCAATTTTGTCCATCGCCTTATATCTTCTAGATTGTCTGTAATTCGCAAATTTATCATGTTTCATCATCCTCTCGCTCAAATTCTTCGAGCATCCGCTTGACGAACTCTTTGTCCGTCTGCTTCAGCGACTTGACAAACTCCGCATAAGCATTGTCTCTTGCTCCTGTATCATGCCGTATGGTCATAATTTGTACCATGTTCTGTATTGCTCTTATTACCTCGCATACTGCGATAATCCATAATGCTACTATCATGCTTCACCATCCTCTCTGTACGGTTCGGGCAGGGGCTTCCATGCGATAACCTTATGTGTGAAGCATTCACCTGTCGGATAACACCAATTCCCGCCATTGAAATATAACTTTTCAACCCATCGTGTTGTTGTGTCTGACTTCCAACAACACGTTGCCATTACGCAATCGCTTTCTCCATATTCTGCTTTTGGCAACCCCTCACTTACTGGAGTCCACTCATCTTCGGCTGATGGGAGTGCGGACAAGATAATATCAATATCACCAGCAATTTCTTCTCCGCTATCGCCAATGTTAATAGCATCTGCGTATGCATTCCACACTGCCTTTATCGCATCGACTCTGCTGATTAAGTCACCGCTCGGCTCGGACAAAGCATCTATTGCCATGTTGAATACTTCTTCATACCAAGAATCATTAGTTTCTCGCCAAAGTTCACGCAGTGTTTTGATTGCTTCTTTTCTTGTTACGTTCATCGTCATATTCATTACTCCCATGACAAAGGACAATCTCTGTCTCTCTTTCCGCTAATTTCTGCTTCAATCGTTCCTTCGTTTAGTTCTCTTGCGCACGTATCATTCACACAGTACAGACAAGCATAGTTGTCGCACCATATTTCCTTGATTTCTTCACACATCATATTCACCTTTCAATGCCAAAACCAAACACTTTGTTTCCATGTTCAAATTGTTCTCCCGTAAAGTCGCCAACGGATGTTGCTTTGTTGTACTCGTAGGCTCTCATGGTACTGATTCTCCTGTATTCTTCACAACCGAATGTGCAATATAACCTATTATTCATTCTGTCATTTTCTGCGTCATATTTGTTACAACCCTTGCAGAACGGCTCACCTTTCAAGCGGCTCACTCCCTTCTATAACGGTTGGCGCGAATGCCAACGCTTCCCATGCCCGCTGATTATTATTGCGAATATAATCTATACACGCATCTGCATCAATTAACCGTCCGTGTGGCTCTGGTACTTCGGTGAGTGGACAGAGTGGCGGTCTACATTCCCGATAGTCCCGATAGTCTTCTGTAAGAATCTCTTCGACGGTACAATAATGCATATCGTCAGAGAATAATGTTTCAAATGTACATTCTGCACAACGTTTTGGCATCTTTGCATTTTTAATATATATACTCATTATTTATTCACCTTTGTCCAATTTACAATGACCCACAACGCCATTATCATCTTCTGTTTCGTAGTAGTTTTTACATTGAATACAATTAATTAAAACTGAAGGTGCTGTATTTAAAACTTGTATGAATTCATCAATCCATTCTGGTTCTGGACAACCCATACACTCTGTTGGATTAATAGTTAATGATTCTATTAATGCATCAGCGTCAATTAATCTTGCCAATCTAAGCCTCCATTTTTATTCCATATCGCCTTTTAATCTTTAACGTATTTATCCAAATACTCAATCATTCTGCTCATTTTCTTTTCAAACTGCTCATTGTCTTTTGGATTATAAAATTTTGGTCTTTCTATGTCGCCATTTCTTATTGCTTCTATAATATAACATATCTCACTCTTAATGTCAAGCCTTTTTGGTGAAATTGCTATAATATTTTTACATAAATATCTTATATCATTTAAGTTTCTATTTACAAGAAACTTTATGATATCTATATTCATCTCGCCGCTGTCATATTGTATATTAATCATTCTTCGTTATCATCACCATAAGATAAATCATCAAGGTGGACAAGCGGCATGAACATGTCGTCCATTTCGTCAGACTGCGCTAACCAATAACTCTTCCTAGAAGAATCATAGGGTTCACTTAACGTCACCCATTCTCCAAGATATCTATCATAAAATTTAGCACCCTCTACCATTTCTTTATATGGTACTCCATAAGGATTTTTACTATACATATTTACCTCCATTTATAGACATCCACCACAACAACCATAGGGTACATTGGCGTTAAATACTTCTTCAATTTCATTAATATATTTTTTATATTTTGCTGGAAATTCATCTTCATCCACTACCCACTCACCGCTACTAATATACATCTCTGACCAATCATTATAAAAGCCACAAGCTCCACCAGAACGCCAAAATGGAGGATAATACTTCGCACATTCTTCTGGTCGTCGATAATCCCAACCGAATTTAACTTCATTCCCATCGATATTTAGTGTTAAAACACCACTGCACAAATTAGGATATTCACCTGTGTAAGATACAAATTCAACCATATTTTTATTCTCCTTTTATTTTTTATTCTCCTTTATCCATTCACAATAATCATCCCATAGTCCTATCTTATGAATATATTGATTTGCTTTTAGCATCTCTTTTTTCATTTTTGTTTTGAAATCTGGCTCGCATTTCTTATCAATAAACGCATCTTGCAGTCTGCTAATTTGTAGACCTGTCAACTCGCCCCTAGCCTTTTTATATTTATCCACATCCTTTTTAGGTATGGTATATGGGGCTTTAGGTAGATTACGCACACTGAATGGTGATATATTTGCCCCAGCAGTTTTCAGTTTCACAATAGGTGCAAGGTCGTCAAGGTATTTTGCATCAAAGGTAAAGTATACTTCGATGCTTAATATGTCACAATCGTTGATATATTTATTCGCCTTGAGTTCCTCTACGATTTTATCTACAGATTTTTTCCCATAGCTCCCAATCACTTTTTCATAATACGATTTCAAAATATTATTACCAAGCTGGAGCTTAGGCACATAACACGCAAGCTCACTACCAACGCCATGGCGAATCTCGATTCCGCTTCTGCCACTTAAATAAAAATCTCCAAACGAATCATCAAGTTCGCCTTCTGCATCGCGAATAAAATCATTGGTTGATTGGTCGTAGTGTGCCCTCACTCTGTACTTTCCTTTGTAATGTTGTGTTAAGTAGTTATCCATGCTTCCCCCATTTTATCTTTCACATCATTGTTTCTTTTCCAATTTTCTTGTGCGCAATATCCCCTACATCCTTTGATAAAATGTGGGCACGTATCATAGAGCGCACCTTTGATATGGTCTACATTTAATTCACACCCAAGACACTCCCCGTCGTAATCATATTCTGCGCACTCATACACTTTTGTACGCCACATTTGCTTTTCAATTTCGGGCGTTCGGTGCTTAGGACATTTTGTTGTCATACATTTGCTACATGTCCAGCATAAATTTTTCTTTTTACTCATTACTTAATCCTTTTTTTTCTTCCATTTTATATAGCCATTCTCACATATAGATTCTTGCAAGGTCAAAATCTTTGATTTAATTTGTAAACCGTTTTGGGTTACAAATCAAATTACCTCTTGCCCTTTAACTTGAACTCATTATACCACAACCCAAACCGTTTGTCAATATCAAATTTCAATTTCAATTTTAGATTTTTCATAGGGGGGTGGTTATCTAAATTTCGCTCGGCATCGGGGGTGGTTATCCAAATTTCGATTTCAAATTTTAATTTCCAGTCTAAATTTGATTTCAATTTTCGTTTCGTTATCGGGGGTGGATATCCAATATGGCGGGGCAGATTCAAATTTCGATTTAGGAATTCGATTTCAATTTTTAATTTTTCACCGACTCACCATTTCGTGCCGCGCCACTTACATCGTTTTGATATGTTATATATTATGCATTGCATTTTTTTATCTTGGTTTACATAATGTATATCCGACATTCTTTCCGACATTTTTTATACAATATTTTATAACCATTTTACATTTTTCTAGCGAATATCGTCGCACTTTGCATATTTTTTCCACCAAGTTTATGCAACATTTGCATATTTTCTTAGGCAGTTTTATGCAGAACAATATCATACAAAACAATACACGAAAACGCAATATGTTTTTTAGCATCGAACGCACGAAATCACATTTTGTTACATCAACATTTTGCACCTTATCGCGTTTTGTTATGTTTACATTTTATGCGTTTTTAATATAACGCTTTAAGTTTGTTTTAACATCATCAAAATTCAAAATAAAAAAAACAATGCAAAAACATATTAGATTATTGAACAAATCAAAACACGCTGTCTTTTTTTTCAAAAGAAAAACAATCAAAATTTCAAAATCAAAATACATTTTTTTTATTTTTTCAAATTCAAAATTACAAAATTTTTTTTGATTTTAATTTCATGATATTGGGGGAATTTTATTTCACGCGCTTTACCCATAAATATTTCATTTCATTTTTCAAAATTTTTCCATATTTTCTGGGGACTTTAGATTTCGCGCACTTTACCCCTTTTCAAGAACGCCTGTTCTTTTCAGAAAAGAACGCCCATTTCTTTACCACACTAAAGTTTCATACTCTACCGCACTAAAGTGCACATTCATACATCGCATGAATATTTATGCATTTCTCATACATTTCCAATTCTGTAAATAATTTCCATATCTACCAAAATTTTCCGCACGCCTTTTACCATATTTTTCCTGTAAATTTATGGTATCTAATTTTTTGCACCTTGAGTGTTTGCGACTATAAGTTCCAATAACTTGCCATTCCGCACACCAATTTACACCGATTTGCAAATTGTGAAATATGAAATTTTCAAAGTTCTGTATAATCCTTTTTTGATTATACCTAATTATAGCATACATTTTACCAAATTGCAATACTTTTTCACAAAATATTTTCAAAAATATTTTTCAAAAACCTATTGACAAAATCAGAAAAATATGTTACTCTAATAAGGGGAGTCCGAGTCCGAGTATATATATTATTAATTTTGCACCATGATACCATGCTAAAATACACACATACCGTTGTAACGCTCAAAATCACGTTCTGACGCACGTTTATATTCTGTAATGGTATTTATCCTTAATACTCAAAAACCTACCTTAAATCGAACGTCAGAGCTACCATATATTTCCAATTCATTGATTTTGAGATGTTAGATTTTGTATACTGTATACACAAGAATACAATGCTTTTATGCTTTAATGCACTAAAGTCTTTAGCAATAAAAAAATCGGATTAATACATCCGATTTTCCATAACAAATATGATTCTATCCGCTAACTCATTCATCTGCTTTTCTGTAATATGCTTCCATTTATAGCACCAGTCAATTCGATTACATATCCAGTCAATATCTTTAGTTTTGTATGGAGCAAACACTTCATACTCATTTATTGCCTTGTCAATATCCATGTAGTAGTTTTTCATATCGTGCCTCCTATTCATCCAAGATTCTAATATAAATACATTGTCCGTCTACCATTTTAATTCTTAATTCTTCGCCTTGATAATACCAGTCTTGAATTGAATGGTTTTGTCTGCCGCATATCCAGTCTGTTCTATTCAACAAATCGCCGTAACGTCTTATATCGTTTAATGTTACATCGTCTTTTGTTCTCATAATGTACCTCCCATAATGCACATCAATTATCTTGTCTATACTATACCAAAACATTAACCATTTGTCAACACTTTTCGTAAAACTTTTCTAAAATTATTTTTTCTAAAACTACTTGACAAACGCATGAAAATATGATAACACGAAGAGGGAAAGTGTAAAGTGTAAAAAAAATAAAAAGACTTTAGTACATTACAGCACCAAAGTCTTTTATTTTAGTATTCAATTCTAACAACATAAGTACAATATGTATAATCCTTTGTCTTTGTCTTTTTCGTACTTAACACTTGCCCATTATGATGTTTCCAATATTCTTTGATTCTATCTCTAACTATCGCATACGGAAAACCATCTGTAATTGTATTGTATTCTCTAATGATAACCATAATATACCTCCATAACGCTCTAATATTATCTAAAGATTTTGTATTATTTTACGAGCTTCCATATAGCATAATTTATGGAAAATGTTGGATTTATTAAATAGTACATATATCCTTCGATGCTTTATAATAAAACGCAATATTGTTCTAATTAATCTATGCATTTGCCACCTCTATAACGCTCTAATTTTAGTTTTAAGCAACGTTTATATACTTACTGATACTTTATACCATATTGATATAAACGTTGCTTAAATCGCCATTTTTTACTTTGATTCCACATAACTATATCTTGGATTTGCTGTTAAAATCTGATAATTGCTATGTTCTGCATCAAATCTTAATTCGCCGCCACATCCACCGCATCTATAGTTATGATAATTTCTTGTAAATTTGCTCGCACGTTCTCTAATAAATACGTGTCCACATTTTTCACAAACGAATACATAGTTATGCTTCTTTTCCTTTTTCGGCTTTTCAATTCCAAAATTCTCATAACTATTTGTGCGTGTAATATTGTACTTCGTATTAGCATTTACAATATTTGCCAATCTTTTCCATTCGCCCTTATGCGTCATTCCTCCCTCACAAGTATGAAGAATTTCATGGATAAGCACATTCATTATAGCATCATCGTCGGCTTCATCGGCAAAAATCAAATAGTTAAAATTCAGTTCATATGTATTATATACATTGTTACGTCTACACTGCCCAAAACGATTTTTAGCTCTATAGTTTAAATCAACGCTTACGATAACTCCTGTTTCAATTCCTAAACCGTGAACAACATCAAGTGCTTCATTAAACATTGCCATATAATCTTTCATTGCGTACCTCCTATAATGTACTCGCCTTAACTTGATTCTATGTTACCACAAGTCAACATATTTGTCAACATAAATTTGCAAAATATTTTTATAAAAATTTTCTTAAAACTACTTGACAAATATTGAAAAATATGTTAATCTAATAGGGGAAGTCTAAGTCTAATAAAAAAAAGATATAAAAAAAATAGTCTGAAAATTCAGACTATTTTTTTATTCACAACAAATCAGTTTCTACTTCTTTAATATAAAATTCATCCATATCATAAAGTTTTCTAATAAGTTCTAACTTTTCCTTTGCTCTTGTTTCGCTTGCGTATGCCATAATCATACTACTGGTTATAACATTGTTTTTAGACTTTGTTTGTAATGAGATAATACCAAATTTATCACAAACTGCATATACTACCATCGTTTACCTCCAAATATTGATGTCGGTTTCTTCTTCAACCTTTTTTTTAATATCGTCAATTGTAATAACTTGGTTTTTATAATCTTCAAACATCGCTTCGCAATCTTCTATTGTAGAACAAATATCTCCGAAAATGCATACATCGCAATCGTAACAAAAATTTTCAAACTCATCTTTGACTTTTAGATTTTCAATTGATTCGTCCAAAGCCTCTTCCGTTTCATCTTCGGGCAAGTTTCCATTTTCTGTCAATCCGATATTCTCATAAATATATTCACGTTCAAACCATATAAAATCGTTTACTTCCGTATCTGTTGGCACTTCATCACAAAATACCATTTCAAGAAAATCCATAAATTCGTCTTCTTTATTTGCATTCTGAATATCTACAATAGTGTCTACTGCTCCGCTCCATACCATATCAGCAAGTTCGTAAAAACCATTGATTTCTTTTCTAATTTCCATATTGTTACCTCCAATAACATAACCTTTAACATAGTTATACTATATCATATTTATGTTTGTTTGTCAAGTATTTTTACTATCTTTTATATTCAAAACTTTCTCCATTTTCAACAAATCTTTTAATAAAATAATCCTTTGGTACAAATACCACATTGTTGATTTCATCATTGTTTGTAATATCAAAGTATGAAAGTAGTGGTTTAATATCTCCCATTGTTACACAATTATGTTTATCGAAAAATAATCTTGTATCTTTGTCCATCATACCATTGTCAATAATATCCTGTATCTGTTTGCTAATGCTATCGCCGCTCATATAGTTTACAATCTTCATATACTTAACCATTATTCAACCTCCGTTTCAATTTCTACGACTTTATATTCATCGCCAATTTCAAGTAAAGGATTTTTAGCAAATTCTACTGGAAATTTATAAAAATATCCATCATTTTCAAGTTCACATACAATTGCAATTTCTGTATCGCCATACATGCGCATCAATACTACTTTTTTTTCAAACTTTGCCATTTCATACCTCCTATTACATATAAATTTCAATCTTTTCTGCCTTCATTCTCTGACCAATTCTAATGTATTTCATCAATTCATCTTTATTATATAAAACATCTTCACTAACTTCAACTATTACATTATTTAATGTTCTTTCATGTTTGTTTTCGTTTGTGGTTATGATATAAGTTCTCATTTCGTACCTCCATAACTTGACTATACTATATCATACTTTGTTATTGTTGTCAAGCATTATTTTAACATTCCGTTAATAACCAACAATTTCCCAACGCTCGTTTATAAGTTCGTCTTTAGTTACACAAAACGGAATAATATTATCGTTATATGCTCCACAAAGCAAATATACATCATCATTCTTTGTATTATATACTTCGTATTCTGTCAGAATAAAAGTCGGGTGATACTCGCATATAATTTTATTTGTCAAAGTATCTACATTATCTTTTGTAATTCTCATTTTATACCTCCATAACTTGACTATACTATATCATACTTTGTTAGTGTTGTCAAGTATTATTTAATAATAACATTTTGATACGTTATCAATTTTCTTTCAATATCTACCTCATATCACCTTTAATATATTTCCATTTTTTTACACCAGATGGATATTCTCTATATCTGATTTTATAAAACCATTTCTTTGCATCTTCCAAATGCTCATGCAAGTATTCTTCATTTGTAAAACAATATGGCTTCCATGTTTTACAAATGCCATTATTAACTTCAATCTGATAATTCATTTTTTATACCTCCCTTATCTACAATACCACTATACCACATATCAATCTCATTGTCAATACCATTTTTCAATAAAATAAAATAAAAAAACTACCATTTTTTCAATGTTTTTTACCACTATTTTATAAAATCACGTTCGGCAAATCGCAAATTAGAGCCTCGCCAAAACACAACAAATCGCTTAACCACAAGGGTTTATCGCCATTCTTTTATACATTAAAGCAATTTCGCCATATAACTATACCTTTATTTTATGAATATTTATGCAAATTTTATGCATAAATCGCTCAAAGCCTTATGTATCAAGGGTTTCAGCGTTTTTACCTGTCGTGCAACAAGCCTAAAACAAGCCTAAAATCGTCGATTTAAGCGATTTTTCCAAAATATGGTATGAATACTCATGTATATTATGCATAAGACTTGGCACAATATTTGCATAATTAAATTTGCTTTAATGCTTTAGAATATGAAAGTAAGATTTTGATTTCATTCTTTAATACTTGAACGCTTTAATACACGAAAGTATTGGATAATAAATACTGTATACACATTTTTAGTACATTAATACTTTAATTCGTTAAAGTTTTTGAACATGAAAAAAGTTACCAATATTTTACATGGTAACTTTTTCCAATTTATTTATAGGAGGTTTTAGAAAATTTCTGAATTTTTTAGTGCCTTAATAAGTTTCATATTTGTTTCTTCATCAGCACATTCATCCCAATGTTCATTGATAATTTCATTAAATTCATCGTTATCATACATTACTTCTTCGCCAATGATATAATATAGCATATTTACCACTTTCATCGGTTCGGACAAATCCGTATAAATTTCTCCAAAATTATCCTTTTCGTATGAATATATTCTACCAATTGCGTCAAATACATTTTCGCCAAGAATGTGTTTAGCTTCCGCTGTTCCAGTTACATAATAATCAGTATTAAACACTTCATTATGCAAATCACAATAATAATCAGTATATCCGTTTTCAAGACACTCAATAATAGCATCTTTCGCATCAATTTTCATTTCGTACCACATTTTATACCTCCAATTATGCACGTTCTTCAATTGCTTCTAACAAGTCTTCAAGTTCAAGTTCGTAAAATTCACCAACATCTTCGCCAGTTTCAAAATTATATACATTATAACATTCTGACATAATATCTATATCACACATATACTTACCATTACAAATAGATTTATATTGCATACATGATTCAAGTTCAAGCCATTCATATCTTTTATCAAATCTAACCAAAAATCTATCTGTATAATTTGCCCTAATATCACCGTATCTATGTACCATAATTGCCATATATGTATATCCATTTATTTTCAGTTCTGCTACATCAATATGATGGTCGATATTGGCACACCAATTATATGTATTCCATCTATTGTCTGCATGTTCTACAATCCAATCAATTGACTTCTCTGTAGTTTCGATTTCATAATCCTTTAATTCGTAAAGCAAATCAAGTACATTTCCACAAATTACATCGTCTCGAATCGTGCCGTTTGGATTATATATCCAAGCATGACATTCTTTATTTACTTCTTTAATATCCTTAATTACTGTATCCAATCTTGTCATATTTCATAACCTCCAATAATGTTATATCTTTATCTTACAATACTACTATAACATATCTTCAATCATTTGTCAAGTGTTTTTTTTATTTATTTCCTAATTTAATTCTTGTAATTTTATGCTCCAAAATTTTCAGTTCGTCCTTTTGATGGTTATATTCCATTTCAATTCTTTTACCCTGTTTAAGTTTCTGCGTGATTACTTCTAATGCTTCTTTATTAATATATTCCATGTTAATCTCCTATTCTTCATTCTTCGCTTAACACATATACTATATCATACATTGGTTATGTTGTCAAGTATTTTTTTAGATTCTGTTAAAATCTTCATCGTACCAATTGCCATATTTATCCAATGTATACTCTGACGCTCTCCAAAATTCTCTTACACAATCTTCCAGTTCTGTTAAATTTAGATATTCAAAATGCTCGTATGGACAAATTTTATAAATATAGTCTGACATACAATTAACTTTTGCTTCTCCGTTCAAATCATCAAAATCTGCTACGTTATATATAATCTCTAAAATGATACCGCCATTTTCTGTTGTCGTTATGCGCTCAACAACATCAATCAATACATTATCACTAATACTATTTTTACCGTCATAATATGTAATAAGTTCCTTTGTCAACATGTCATACACATACACATTTTTATTTTCATCAATAATATCCAATGCCTGTGCTACAATCATATCATACCTCCCATATATCAACTTCAACTTTCAAATATACTATACCATATTTGAATTATGTTGTCAATACTTTTTTTTAATTATTTAACCAATCATACCATGAACGTACTTCGTCTTCATGGAAACCCATATCAACATAGATATTAATAAGGTCTTCACGTTCTTTAATATTACCACAATTATAATGCATGTCCAAATGCTCGCCAATAAAATTACACATATTGGTTAACAGGTTTTCAATTTCTGTATTTGTATAGTCTTTATGCCAAGCCATAATTTACCTCCTTAATATCCATTGTGAGATTTTCTGATTTTTTCTGCTTCAATTCTATATCCTAAATCATTAAGAATTTTAAGATTTTCTTTATCATTTTCTGACAAATGCCTTTTATCTTCGATTCGTATAATTTCTGTTACAATCGCACGTGTCAACATTTTTAATTCCGTTAATGTAAAATCCATGACTGCCTCCAATTAATATCCATAATGATAAACTCTTAACGATTCAAAATCCCTACTCATATTATCACGATTAACAATAATACTATGAAGATAATCTTTTAATGCCGTAGTTCGCCAGTATTTTCCATATTCAATTGCATTATATACATCTATAATTGATGCACTTGTTAGTGGCTTATCGTATGCATCTTTTGTAATGATAATATCTTCACCGTCATATGACTCCCATACGGCACATCTTGCTTCTTCTGCTTTATTCTTCAACACATCAAGTACTTCATCTTCAATACAACAAAGGTCAAATACTGCTATAATTTCTGCTAATGGCTTTTCGTTTTCTTCAAAACCCAAATTTCCGTCCCATTCATTTACAATATACACTCTGCTTTCGTAAGCCATAATTTACCTCCTTAACAAATACCATCAATATAATGATTTCCAAGTCCACTAATGATAATCAACAACATGAAGATTAACATTGGCAATATTGCGCTTCTTAATTCGTCTTTCATTTTTTTATCCCCTGTATATATCAATTATCACTTTTGATTTCATCTGCATTATAGCATATCTGAATTGAATTGTCAATAGTTTTTTTACACAATCCACTTCACCATTAAATTATAAAATTCATCATAATCTTCGCTTGTAAAATGTAATTCAGAATTTGATTCAATATCGTCCCACAATGCTTTTATCAAAGTATCACACACATAAGTATCTGCATCAATATTACACATTAATGCTACTGTGGTAAACATACAAGATAATCTTTCAAAGAAGTCATTACCAAAATCCTCTTCACCTTTTACAAATTCATCCATAAACTTGACTACATTTTCAGCATTATAATTGTTTCTCATTTTAAACCTCCGATTTCGATTTTTAATTATTCGCTACCACATAAGGGGTGGTTATCCAATTTTCAATCCCAAACAGGGGTGGTTATCCGATTATTGATTTCGATTTTTAATTTCTGATTTTCAAATTGATTTCAAAATTCCTTTTTTAAAGGGGTGGTTAGCCAAACATCGCCAGTCCGTTTTGATTTCAATTTCAGATTTCGATTTCAATTTTCGTTTTATCGCCTTGCGACAATAGGATAATAACATACCTTCCTCGCCTTGTCAACATCTTTTTTTCGTTTTGTTTGATTTTTTTATATTGCGTTTTATATATACAATGTATGTTTTTTACTTTGCGTTTTGTTTATTGATTTTGAATATATCATTATAACGCTTTATTTGCCGTTTTAAGCGATTTTTTATGTCCAGCGATTAATTACCTTATAACCACATAAAAAGCTCTTAAAACTTAAAATAGTGCCTTAAAACACGCATCTTTTAGGTAAGGTTATATGTTAGATTATGCTCATATATTTCATACCATTATATGTAAAACAAAATCATACACTTTTAGAATAAAAATATAATAAATTTGTTGTAATAATATTATTAATTTGTTGTGAAAAATAAAACGCACACTTTCACTTTAACAAAATAAAATGAAAAAACATTTTAATGCTTTAACTAAATAAAGTAAACAAAAATCAAAATAAAATTTTAACAATTTAACACTTTAATTCATTAAAACAAAATAAAAAAAATCACTTTTATACTTTAATCAATTAAAATTTTTCCAAAATTAAATTTCAAAATTTGAAAAATTTACAAAAAAAAATAAAAAAAAATTCAAAAATTTTCTCAAAAAAATCCCGCGGCGCATTTTTTCCGCGGGATATTAAAAACGTGCTTTACCCTTTTTCAAATCCATTTTTTCACTTTTATAAACCAAAGCAACAAAACACACCATTTTCTAAATTGTTTGAAAAATTCACACAATTATTTTTATACATTGTATAAATAATCGTACATAAATTATTAGACAATTCAAACAATTCATTTTTACAAATTGTATGCATAAAAGTACAATCTAATAAAGACTTCTGACTTGGTACAAATTGACATAAAACTCCCATGTTCTACCAAAAAAGTTATCCACTGTTTTGATAAAATTGTATTCAATTCACTATCCCTATTATATCACAACCTGTGGATAACTTCAATATGCAAATATATTTGCACTTCATAGCTACAGACAGACATATTATATTATTAGATTATCTAACTATTAGACAATCAAACTATTTTTAGTTAGTTATCACTAATTATTAGACTATCTAACAATTAGACCATATAACTATTAGATTGTTTAATAATTAGAATATCTAACTATTAATAGTTAGATATAACTAACTAAAATATACAATATACTGTATACAAAGCACACAAAAAAAACATCATATTTTTACGGTCTGAAAAATCTTTTTTTGCATCCGCAAATCGAAAAATAAAGCCTCATAAAAAAGCCGGAAATCGCTTAGCATCAAGGGTTTGAGGCGATTCTTTAACACTTTAGCGCAATTTTGCCATATGGTTATACCTTGAAAATAGCAAATTTTTTTTGTTTTTATACATAAAAACGCCCGCAAGCCTTACGCCGCAAGGGCTTCAGCGTTTTTAGCTTTTAATTTTTAACGAAAAACAAGCCTTTATTTTGCGTTTTAAGCGTTTTTGTAAAAACTTGGTAGCAATTTGTTGTGTAAAAACACAAAAGCCACTGGCACGCTTTTTGCATAGGATAATTTTCTGACCAAAAAATTGGTCAAAATTTTGGCATGAATTTTGCTACATTATATATAAAAAAAAGAACATCGCATTTTATGCATAAGCATACATAGAATTGCATAAAAAATTTTTTTCATGCAATTTGTGCATAAATGCATGTATCAAAAAAACATAACGCCCCAAATCGCTGGAAGCCTTGATATACAAGGATTCTTTGATGGTAAAATATGGTAAAAACACCCAAAAAATTTCCATATTTTGCCAATGCATTTTGTATACAAGATTTTTATGCATGCATATTCAATGAATATACATTGGTAAAAATTGACAATCGTTGAGATTTCAACGTTTTTGGATGGTAAAATATGGAATTTATGCATATCTATACATTTGACAGACTTATGTTTTTTTGCTACCTTTAAGGCGTCAAGAGGCACTTTCACATACTAAAACAAATAATGGAGGTAAAAAAATGAAATATTACACTATTTTTTACAAGGGGTTACCTTTAGTAGCTCGCTTTGATGATGCGTTATATATGTGCGTTTATGATGACGCACATTATATAATATATAATGAATATGACAATCGCGTGTTAGCGCATTGCAAACATGACGAAGCATGGAAGTATATGTTTGAAAAATCCAATGAATTTGGATTCTATACTGAAGACATTAATGAATGCATGGAATGCTTAACAATCTGTTAGGAGGTAAAAAAAATGGACATGATGACAAAATACAGAATTGAAAAACTAAAAGCGATGCATAATATGATGATGAATATTGACGATGAAAATTATTACATGACGTGGATTTGTACCGCCGTTCCCGATGAACCAACAGAAGATGAGTTTGAAGACATGGCTGAAAATATTGAAACATATAATGACGTTGAAGCATTGTTTAAAAGGTTAATTGTTAAGGCAATTAAGAATGACGAATTTTAGGAGGTATAAAAACATGAATAACTACGACTATCTAACAGAAACCGAAGCGTTTTTATTTGGATATACTGAAAACATTCCGAGCGAATACGAACCAACTGACGAAGCATGGGATGATGAGTATTTAGAAGACGTTGACGCACTTAATGACATTTTGAACATTAAATAATAGGAGGTTTTAAAAATGAAATATATTGATAATTCATATTTGTACGAGATGCATTTTTATAGCGAACAAATCGAACACGCCAAGTTATACGGCGATGAAAAAGACGTAGCACGTTATAGAATGTTATATAATAAAGCCCGTGAAGGATACTACAAAATGTTTGAAGGTGATACTTACGTTCCACCTAAAAACAGTAAAAAAAAGAGCGTTATTCGTAGAATGTTAGCCATATTCAAGTAAATTTTAAGGAGGTTACAAAATGAAAATCAGAAATATTATCAACGAAAGAGGAAACGCCGTAAAAAATCAGTTTGATATTATTGAAGGTTACAATCACACCTTTGTTTCATACGAAACGACAATAGCAGAAGTACATCTTGCAAGCGCATTTATTAATATTAGTGATGAAGCATTCAACTATAGCATGACTACAACAAGACACTTCCTTAATTGGTTAGAGAATGTGTTATGCATTAAAAAGCCAACACGAAGAGAGGTTGAAGGATGGATAAAACAGGGATTTATTCCGATGAGCACGAATTGTTATAGCGCAGATATTGATATTAGAATCGTGAATGCAGATGTATTGAACGAGGAGGAATAACAATGCTTCAGATTATCGGATATATGGACAATTTCACAACGTGCGGCAACACATCACACGTTGTGAACCGCTCGAAGCGTTTACAGATTGCACAACGATTAATTAACGAAGAATCGGCAAAAGTGATTAGAATTGTAATAGTTAATAGAGGACATAAGGACGGCAACGAAGTACATGTTATTTATAATAACGGAATCATTAAAATATACAATGCGAACACGCACAAATTTATAACTGTTATTATTGCACGCGTCCCGCATGTAGAACGGTACAATATAAAAATAACCAAAACAATGCGCAAGAAGATAAAAGCGCACGTTGCGGAAGGTTACAATCACATTGAATTTTAGGAGGTTGAAAACATGAAGAAGGTTATTATTATTATTATGATGGTAGTTGTTGCGGTAGTATTTACTACAGGTGCGGCGAGTGCCAAAACAAGCGATTTGCAGTTGGCGGTCAATTGGGCGAATAATCACGGCGGCGGCTATACTATCGAAAAAGTTATCACTGTTAGTAAAGGCGGCACAAAGGGGAAGGTTAAAGGGACAAAATGGACGGTAAAATATCCTAAAAAGGTTAAGAAGGGGAAGAAGGTTATTGTCTACATGGTAGAAAAAAATGGCGATGTGTGCGCTATGGTATGTTTAGGTAAAGTAAAATGATAGGAGGATTTAAGGATGTTTGATTTTGGAATTGGTGAAGCGTGGGACGCTATTATTATGTATGGAATCGCAACGGAAGAAGAACTGCAACTTGTAACTTGTCTTAATGGTTACAACAAAGAAGCGTTGAACGATGTTGTTTATGTTAGAACTGGTTATCGTAGTATTGAGCAATTTCTTGAAGGTTAAATAAGGAGGGTGTGATATGTTAGTAACAAATACAGTTAAGATAATAAATGCAGTCTATGATTCTGTGTTAGATTTTAGTGTTGAATATATAGAACAATACAACTTATTTTGTTGTCGTATACGTTACGACAAGTTACACGGTTCGGTCGCCTTTGTTCGCCCGTCAGTTGGTCGATATATCATTAACCGCTTGCAAGTTATTGATACAAAGCGTAACAACTGGCGAACTACAGACAAATTGTTATGGACTACAATAAACAATTTGAATTGGATAAATTAACAGGAGGTTTTAATTATGAGTTATGAAGATATGATACTTAATAACGCCGATGAAGATAATACAGCGGATGAGTGCGCAAGTTGTCCATATAAAGGCGTTTCGTGCAATAGTCAATGTATGGAGATTATAGAGATATATAACCCATATATTAACGAATAGGAGGCGAAACAATGGGCGGTAGTATTGTAATGTTATGCGTCATTGTGTTGGCGTATACGGTTTTATAAATTGGATTCTAAAAACGAAATCGGAGGTTTTTAATATGACTTATGCGAACAATTACAGAAACGATAATAATAATATAAAATGGACTATTGCGGTATACATTAAAAAGCATTTTAGTTTGGCACTCGGCAATGCTTTAATGAATGCGTGGTGCTGATAGATAGAACAAGCCACTATATAAAATAATAATATATAGTGGCTTGTTTTGTTGCGTGTGTGAGGCTCTCACGTTCGATTTAAGAGACTTTTATATAACATATGGATAATTATATTAATGGAATATAAAAGCTGTTCTGTGGTCTGATTTAGTGGCTTGTAGCATTGCATTGTCCTGTGAGGCTCTCACGTTTGATATAACGGCTTTTTATAGTCATATGATATATTATATCAATATATATATAATCTTTTGTTATATCGAAGATTAGAGCGTTACACGATGTATTAGTGCTATGTGGTACACACCGCAAGCGCAACAAGCACGCAAGCAGTCAAGGCAAGGCGAGTGCTTGGTAGTTATACACAGGCTGTGGATAAAGTTGTGGATAACTCTATTAAGGTTGATTTTGTTGTGGATAAAGTTTGTGGGTTGGTGGATAAAACAAAACACGTGTTACACGCTTTACCCCGAAAAACACATAGCAATTAAAGCGCACTTTATCATGCAAAAGTGCGTATTTTATGCATTTTTTGACATGTTCAGATGGGAGATTTTTTGGACACCTCAAGGTCAAATAATGCGGGTAATATACATTATCCATGTTTTTTTATGCAGAAAGTGGGGGTATTTTCCAAAAATGGAAAGTATTTCCAGAGAAAAAATTGCGTAGGCTAACTACTTCCCCACTCTCCCACAAATCCCTTAACACCAACCACTCACACCCCATTCAGTCCACTACAAACCACACCAGTAATCTATCACCATATACATATATAAAACAAATAAAATCGTTGAAATTTCAATAATAGTCATACCCAAATAAAAATATCACCAAATGATAGAAATATAAAAACTCCAAAAGTAACAAAATAATTAGGGAAAATAACAAAATAATAATAAATTATGAAGAAAAATGTATGAAAAAATACCAAAAAATAATATAATATATATGAAAGAGCGCCACTAAAATTTGCGAACAAAACGCGATAGCGTGGTGAGTAAATGTCGAGCGCGTAAGCGAGACAGGCGCGGCACTCTGCCAGTTAGGTATTATATAAAATAAGGGGTGGGGTCATTTTTGACACCTACCCGTTTTTATATAATATATATTAGCACGGACAGGTGTCAAAAACGTCTAGCCCTTATGTATCAAGGGTTTCAAGAGTTCATTTTTGACACCCCTATATATGGTATGCTTATATATTCATATACTACATATTGCGTGACTCCATACAATAATCACAAAATGGTTGGTCTTTTGGCTTAGGCGCACCACATATCATACAGACACCCCTACTTTTTTCTTCATATTTGCAAACGATGTCTACAATATCTTCTGGCATTTCGCCAAAGTCATCTATATAATCATACCACCTAAGCATATAGTATTTTTCCTTGGCTTCTGCAACCTTATATTTGTCAATAAGATGTGGGGGGAGTGCGTTTCTAAGTTCGATACACAAACCCCAAGCCAAATCATACCACCCATCTGGTAACAAATCAATTAGGGTGTATTCATCATCGCCAATATCGAGCCATGGATACTTGTTTATTAAAGCTTGACTTGACTCCAATCTATTTGCTCCCCTTTCTTTAATATCTTTCTCTCTACACACTCCTTGAGCGTTGTGATAACATAGATTGGACATTCCGTTGTTTTGTCGATTCTGATATCGCGAAACGCACAATCGCTACAATCATCATGCTCATCACAGTATTCGATGCAATAATCCAACGCTTCATACATTTTTTCATAATACTTCTGACGCTTTCTACCCGCACCCATTAGCAAGTCACCGTCCACGTTGTTATGTATCCTTTAGGACAATTACACATCAAAAGCTTGCAATATCCACATGGTAATCTGTGTGGACAATAGTCTGAATATTGTTTTGGAGGTCTATATACGCCATCATGACTTGGAGATACATAGTCTTGTGTATTGATTGTTCCGCTTACAGTATTTTGATTTGTACTCATCTTTAATCTGACCACCCTTCTTTAGTACATACGCTTGTTCTACCTATCCCTTTATTGATTAGTTTGTCATATGCATCAAAATAAAATTCATCTGCATCGCCATTATATGTGATTTCATAATATCTTGTATCACCGTCAACGGTTGTGGACAAGAGCGCTTTGTTATTCTGTAGCACCTTGCTTATCCACACGACAAACACATTATATTCAAATATACGTGGCACATAGCCACTTGGCAATACATAGTCTGTGGAATTTACATAATCGACTACAAATCTTTTGCAATATTTAACAAATTCACTATTTCCCATAGTTTACAAAACACCTTCTTTCTTCATTGGCGGGGACACGATATCCAAACCATACTGTATAGCACACTCAAGTTCAATATTACACCCCTTGGAGTATTCCCAACCATCACAAAGCCATAATACATCTGCCAACGCCAACTTTTGTAGTGATTGTGATAGCCAATATATGTCCCAATTGATAACATTAGTCATATATCCTTGAAAGCCATTTCGTGTTTCATTATCAATATAACTATCTATAATATTGACTTGCACATTATCTGTATTGGCAAATTGATATATTTCATTTATTTCCTTTTGTCTTGTTGCTAATATTTCTTCTTCGCTTAAACCAGTCATTGGTTGTGATATAAAAATATTTTTATACATTAAAACTCCTTATCTATATCTTTTGCATGATATCGCTTACGTGGTCTATCCTTGTACGTCATGTGTTTGCCGACACGAAAATCAACGCTATGATATGCCTTTTGTCGGTTTATTTTATTCTGGTCGATAACCAAGGGGGCGCTTGTCCTTTTGGGCTGTATTGTATAAAGTTTTTTCTTCTTCTTGCTCATCTTCATACATCTCCATCAGATTTGCATCGACCATAAAATGTTCTGTGTGACTACCTACGTCGTACCATGTATACTCGTCTGCGTACCACACACGTGTATAATAAGATTTAAAATTATGTTCATCTAAAAACGCTTGTATATATTTCCATACATCTTCTTTACTGTTTAGGTTTGACGCTAACAATCTTTTACGACCATAACTATCTCTAAAATATAAATTCATATCAATCTATCCTTATAAATGTGTTGACAAACTGTTTCCTAAGCGTATCTTCAATTAAGCTTAAATCTTTTGCCGTTAGGAGCTTATTTTGTACATTTTGATTAAGTTGCTTATAGTTTATCTTATTTATCTCATATTCAAATGTCTCTGGTTGCGCTAATGTAATATGCCATGCTACAGAATAGGCGTTCCAACCTTCTTGCTTGAATTCTTCTTTTAGTCTGCGATTCATTATTTTATAGAATTGCTTTCTATCATTAGGATACAAATAATGCACGCTTTGTATATTCGACAAGTGGTAAGTAACATCGCCCTTTTTATGTCGTGTCATTTCATTAAACTCTATAATGGCATCATGTTGTACGCTTAATATTCTGGATATCTCTTTTTCGTTACAATCATGATATGTAGACATAAATTTGCCGTTATTATCTACAATGTTGCGATACAATCTAAACGTTTTGTTTTTATGTATTAATGACGATTTTTCCAAAGAAGTCAAACTATCATATATCACTCTTTTTAATAATCTGTATGAACTTGAGAAGAAAATATCGCTTTCGTTTAGAATTCTATTGATAACGTATTGGTCATTTGGCATATCATCACGTTTTAAGTCGAGATTAAACCCGTCAAGATACTTATACGGCGCGTTCTTACCAATAAAGTAATTATTATTGACCATATATGTCATTTCTAATATATCTCTGTTGGTAAGAACAACAGATGTTTGCCCTGTCTTTTGTTCTAAATCATAGAACAAATTAATTAAAAATTGTCTTATGTATGTTGTAAATTTTCCATGATTTTCAATAATCTGCAATTCATCATCATCTGTATATACTCGCCCGATATATATCTTTCCATTTTCTTGTGATATATCTACATATTGTTTGATTCGATTTAGGTGTAAGGTTTTTCCCTTCCCGCCCTTTTGTTCTTCTTTGATAATATTACATAGTTGTGGGTATTTAATATATCGACCTTCATATTCTTTTAACGAATTATATGGATTCATCATTCCGTTTCAATTTTAATACTTGGTAATGTTTTGCGTGCTGACAGTGATTCAATACATTCGCCAGTATCTTTAAGCATTACATTGCCTTCTTCATCTGAAGTAATATTTTTTTTAAGTGTCGCCCAATCTATTTCCTTAACGGTTTTAATTAATTTCTTATCCAACTTTTTAATTTCTTTAATAAATTCATCATCGCCTTTATGTTTTGTAACATCTTCACCACTACTCATAACATACTCGATTCGTGGTAATTTTTTAATGATTTTGCCCGCTGGTAATGTCACGGACTCTTGTGTTTTAGTTTTCTTTTTTGGTACTTCGTCAAGTTCGAGATATTTTCCCAAACAACCAGACAAATACGATGTGGTGCGCTCACACTTTTCTTCGATTTCCTTGATTTGTGTTTGTAGTCTTTCAATTTCTTTCTTTGCACATTCAACAAAATAATCCTTACGCCTTCTTTCGTCTGCAATTTTGCTTATAGCCCAATCTGCCGTGGAAGCGTCTTTAATTTCAAACTCTTTATACTCCCCTTCTACATCATCGTATTCAGCCCAATCGTCCATATTAATGTCATCATAAAAGTTGTCAAATCTTTCCATTCGTGTATCCTTTCTCTTTAGAAATAATATTGTGTAACAGTTTATTTAGTTCTTTCCAACTTGATACTGTGTATCCGTCCCATTCTTGTTTTTTATCAAATTTTCTCTTGCCTTTATATAATATTTTATATTTGGCATTTGTTTCTTTTAAGAAACTTGCGTTGTCGTCAATCATAATACCATCAGACATGTCTATAATACTTTTAGATTTACCAAGTGGTACACCATAAAATTCCACATTTATTCCTATGTCAATCAAGTGATTTTTAATCCAATTAAATTTTCTTTGTATAATGGACATATCGACTTTACTGACAATAATGACATTATTGTATTTGGCGTATTTCCTTAATGTTGGGATTACATCGTCATTAAATTTTAATGTTCTAAAAAATTCTTCTTCACCAAACACGTTAACGATATCGTCAAGTGGCACATCTGGGTATGCATCACTAAAATCCCATTCTCCAATATCTTGTACCTTGACATTTTTATTGAACCTTTGATTTATAATGCGTATCACGTTCTCAACAGATTGCGTTATAGTATCGTCAAAATCTATATATATATTCATATACTTACCTTGTCCTTGCTATATAAATAATTTTCATTGTTTATGTCGGTTAAAATAATATCAATATCAAATAAATCCTTAAAAGCTTGCTGTATGTCTTGTAGGGTCGTTTTGAACCATTCTTTTCTTGGATTAACTTGATTTACTCTTTGATTAGCAAAGTGTTTATGCAGTGCGCTTTCCACCTCAAAACAATCTTCACAATAAACATATCCGTGTATGTTCATTGGAAAGCTATGACTTGCGCCCGTACCTAATTCGTTCATGCGTTCTTCTACACTTCTGCGAGTAATGCCTATTTTATATTGTCCTTCTTTCATATCATCGTTAGACACTACATATACATATCCAGCACGATTATGTTTTAAGGCGTATTCGTTCTTTTCAATTTCGCTTTCTAAATTTTCTATATCACGTTGTATGTTACCGTTTTTTATGCCTGTTTGTTCAAATTCTTTATTAAACTTATATTGCAGAGATATGCGTTCTTTTTCTAGTTTTTCTTTTGTCTTTTGTATCTGCTTTTCTTCTTTTAGTTGTTCTTTTATAATTTCTCTTTCGGTTTGCTCGATTTCTTTTTTACGTTTTTTGTTTAATAATAATCTTTCCTGTATTCGACATTGTTGTATTTTGAGTTCAATGTAATTATATAATAATTCTATATCAAATATTTGTAAATGTTTATTGATTTTTTCGTACTTATTTTTTATTTTGATAATAACAGATTCTAAATTGCCTAACGTCATTTGATTTATTAGCGTATCACAATATGTATCAAAAGAGTCGAGTGCAAGTGCGGTGGCATCAAGAAACATCTTATTCCCCACCTTCACATCGCCACCAATCATAAATTGGTCAAAAGGGATATCGGCACAAGACAAATCTTTACGCGCTTCCTTTTGCTCGTTTTTATTTAATTGTAATTCCATTGTATCTGCTATAATCTGTGACGTTATATCTTCTTTCATAATAAGACTCTCCAATATATAAATCTTCAATCATATTATAGCACTCATAATAGCAAAAGTCAACCACTGTATTCAAATTTGACACCCCGCCGTTGCAATATATTTATTTATATAGTATTATATATATAACATTTTATATCATTTAGTACATACTACTTGACATAATCTATATATAGTGTTATAATAACATTGGTAATATTTGGAAAGGAGGATAATAAATATTATTATATTATAATTATGTGGAACGAAATGTGTGACAATTTGCATATTTCAAGGTCTGTACATGAAAGATTAAGGTATGAGAACGATGAAGATTTAAAGTATGATAAATACACAAAAAGAATAATAGACGACCAAGAAATATACGATAATGAGTTGAAGTTAGATAAATATGGTAAGATAACATACGATATAGATGCTTAGTAAATATGGACTGAAAATTAAAAACTTTTCTTGTGGTATTTTATATGAATACAATCTTGGTTTGCGTAATCATTTAACATACACCAACGCTATGTTTACCAATAATTTACTTAGCTATTATTTGGTTGAGCATGGATTAAAAGTATCGAAAGATGGGCGTACAAGAGATATTATTGGGATTAATTTTGACCTCGGAGCTAAGAGCTATAAGGAAACAAGAAAAAAGATAGAGCATAGTATTGAATTACAAACACAGGAATGTGAATCTGAAAGCGATAAGGAGCGTTTGAAAAGCTTAAACAACCTATTAGATTTTGTTGATTCAAATAAAGATTTATATATAAAAAAGAGCAAGGAAGATATACGTAAACAATTTTATAAAGACGGTGTTGATATTACGTATACATCGCACGATAAAGACGGTAATATAAAAAATCAAGAAACGATACATTATAAAATGTTATACCGTTCAACGGGCAAGGCGAAAATAGGTTCGTGTATGTTTATATCAGAAAGACTGTACGATATAGCATACGATTTTATCTATATGGGAATAAAAATCCCTAAAAATAATGCTCCTATAGTTGAAGCAAGCGCTTATGTATCGTTAGTGGCAAGCTCTGTTGTTGATAGAATCTATATCAATCCTAAAAATATATTAGTTCTAAATGACGTAAAGAGCTTTTTTAATACAAACGTTGTTAGTATTGAGACAGACGAACAAAAGCGATGCTTTGCAAGGCAAATTAACGATTATCGTGTGAAAAACGAGTTGTTTGATGGGCAAGCGTTGATAGATAAGCGCATTTTCCCTACGTGGGGGAATGGATATATATTACTCAGACACCATATGTGCAAAACTGCGGCGTTCAAGACAGACATACAGGGTTTCTTTAGAGATTATTTTGGCGATAAATATTATGAAGCTAAGGTAATTGACATGTTTGGCAATGAGCATTACGCCAGAGATATACAAATGATAACCACCAATAATGCTATGAAGTGGTTAAAATTTGGAATCACTTATGAGTATTGGTGTGAACGTGTTAAAATGAATGGCAACATGTTTGGTATTGTAAAAACGGCGCATAAAAGCAAGCTGGGCGAAGTGCAACGTATGTCTTATCAAATGATTAATTCACTTGATATAGGTATTATGGACGATGTTATCAAGGTTAGTAAGGATTACATAATCTCATTACAATCTGACGATGAAGTTTTTATACAATACCTTAGAGATAACGCTAATTTTGCAAACGATTTTGAAGTATTAGTTGCCTTATGTGAGCAGAACCCCGACTTTGTAAGATGTGACTATTTTAGAGAACGTAGAAAGAAAATCATAAAAAATTATATTAATAAATTTAAGACTGGTAAGGTCATACAGGGCGGCGACAATTTAGTTATGGTAGGTTCACCATACGCTATGTTGTTACATTCTGTTGGAGAAGATGTTGAAAAAGACGACACCTTAAAGTCACACGCAGACGCTATACAATGTTATACCAAAAGATTTCCCCCGCATACTCAATTAGCTGGTTTCCGTAGTCCGCACAATGGTAAAAATAATATTTTATCTTTATATAATGTGGATAATGAGTTGCTTAATAAGTATTTTGACATTGGTGAGCAATGTGTTGCGGTAAATTGTATACATACAGATTTGCAAGACAGAGCTAATGGTTGTGATTTTGATAGCGATTCAATATACTGTACAGACCAAAGTGATATAGCGAAGTATGCAAAGTATTGTTATCGTCACTATCCTACGATAGTAAATAATATACCACAAGAGAAAAATTGTTATACGAATTCTATGTTGGATTATGCGCATGTAGATAACCAATTAGCTAATTCACAGCTTGCTATCGGAGAATCAAGTAATTTGGCGCAGTTGGCTTTGACATATACATATAATTTTGATGATGAAAAATATAAGAATTATGTATGCATCCTAAGTGTATTGGCACAAGTTAGCATTGATTCGGCAAAGCGTAGGTATGATATTAATATATCGGATGAAATTAAGCGCATAAAAAAGGATATGGATATAGACCAATATGGTTATCCAATATTTTGGTCGCATATCAGAAAAGGGTTTGATGATAACAAGATTAACACTAAATTGGTTTGTCCGATGAACGAATTGTCCTGTGTTAAGTTTAAGAAAGCCCCTATAAAAAAGGGTGTGTTGCCAATTAGTTATTTCTTGCAATCATATACATTAAAAGAATCACGTAGAACTTCGCGTAAAGTGGAAAAGTTGATAGAAAAATATTCGTTGGAATTATTGAATTCGTATATGAGCGATGATGATGAATACTTTTTATTGCGTAATGATTTTGATGAAATGATAGAAGATATACGTAAAATTTATATCTCTAAAGAATATTTAGGGTTAATGAACTGGCTTGTTGTTAGAGCTTTTAGATTAACACCACAAGCATATCAAAGTTTCTCTAAGACACATAAGAATAAAGCGATACTGTTAAAAACGCTTTATAGTGTTAATCCTAATAGTTTATTACAGGTTTTTAGCAGGAATTGTAGTTGACATAATGCACGCGCACAATATATAGTATATAAATCAAACCCTTGATACAAAGCCATTTGGCGATATGAAATAAATTGTGCTTAAAATGATAAGAATATAAAAAGGAAGTAAAGGAGTTGAAAATGTAATGGCAAGAGTAACAGCAAAAGAAGCAATCAAGCTTACTGCTCAATATGTTGGTTGCTCCTATAATGTTGCAGATACGATTATAAAAGCGTATGGATATATAGTATATAAATTACTGTTAGAAGGATATGAAACAAAGATGCCAACATTAGGTAGATTTTATTTATCTACACATAAAGCGCAACCAGAACGCGAGTGGAAAGACCCGCGTACTAATCAAATGACAACGCTTGCGCCAAAACCCGCATATCAAAAGCCCGATTTCAAATTTTCTCCTATGATTATTAAAGAAATTCGAGAGAAGACAGAAGGGAATTTGTTATAATGGGTAGGGCTATAGGATTTACTGAATTAATGAAAAGGTTATCTCATAAAACCAAGTTGTCTGAAAAGACTGTGCGTAAGGTGTATGATAATTTATTTTTATTAATGTCAGAAGAACTAAGATTTGCTGGTCGTGTTAAGTTAAAGCGTATCGGTGTTTTTACGGTGAGACAAAATGGTGGTCGCGATAAAACAGTTCCAAGACCAGATGGTAGTGTAGAGAGGGTGTTTATAGAACCATATTATACAGTTAAATTTAAGCCAGCGGCAGAATTTCTTAATTATGTTAATGGTAAGTTGGTGGATAAAGACTCTAAAAAACGCGAACGTAAAGGAGCTTTGACTAAAAACGAAAAGGCATTATTCAAATATACTACACAGGATAAAGAGCGTAATCTTGACATGGCATTAGAGAAATTCGCGGAGGAAGTTAAAAATGGCGAAAGATAAATATACGATTTCTACAAATGTAGATATTATTGGACGATTAGATTATAACCAACAAGATGAATTGGTTGTGTATATTGAAAAAGGTAGGGGCGATAACATGATTGTTGTCGAAGCTCCCTTGATGGATATTTTACAACGTTGTGCTGGAAGACAAATAGTTCTCAAGCTTACCGAAGAAGAGGATAAGTGTGATGAATAATTATGAAAAAAATTTACAAACTCTTATAGGTAAGGTTGAAGGCAGTGTAGATATGTGCTGGGATGAAGTGTGTGATTATATCGGCGCAGACGTTCATCCAGACTCACTTCGTAAAGCATTTGCCACAACTGAATATGGAGGGTATAATGTTGCAAAATATTTAATGAATAAAACCGCACACGAATTAACTGAAGATATGATTGCTTCCTTAGAAACGAAAAAGGAAGAAGAATATAAAGAGCGCGTAAGGTTGCAAGACGCTCGTAGAGAGTATAATAAAGAACTTAGGGCAGAAGCAAGATATGAAAATCTTATAGATGTAATGAAATGCGCTATTGATGAGATGCCAAACTTATCGTTTCGTTCAAAAGAAGTTGGGTCGAGCGGAGTAAAAGCTTCGTTGGTTGTAAGCGATTTGCATTATGGTGCGCTTATAGATAATGCAGTTAACTTTTACAACACGGACGTTTGTAAAGAACGTATGAGTATGTTATTGGATAAGACGATTAAATATTGCACCATTCATCATGTTAAGGAGTTGTATGTTAATTTAGCTGGCGACCTTGTATGTGGGAACATACATCTTACAAGTCGTGTAGAGCAAGAAGAAGATATTATCGCTCAGACAATGCAAGTTGCCGAATTGCTTTCAAATTTTTTAGCGGAGCTTTCCAAACATGTGCCTAACATAGTAGTGGTGTGTGTGCAAGGAAACCATTCTCGTGTCACGCCGAATAAAAAAGAAAGTCTGAATCAAGAAAATTTTGAACGTATTATATTTGAATATATTAAGATGCGATTGCCTAATCTTCGTATGCTAATAAATGGTGCGGAAGATTGGATTGCGTATAATATCGGAGAGCGCAAAATGTTTCTTGAGCATGGTGATAAATCTAGTGTGTCATCTGCTAGAGAGAAGGCTATTAACTTGCTTGGTTACGTTCCAGACACAATTATATTTGGACACTTTCATCATCTTGAAGTGAATGATGATAACGGTACTGATGTTGTTGTTAATGGTTCTGTTATGGGTAGCGATTCTTATGCGGTTAGACGTAGATTGCATACACAACCTTATCAAGTTATGCAAGTTTATGATGGGGCAGATGTATGCACATATAAATTAACATTATAAAAAAAATGTTGTATAGGGGGTTGACATTATCCCCTATACGTGTTATAATATGCTTGCAAGGTTGAGATAAGGACATGAAACCTTATCTCGCCTACGAACATTGAAAATTATATATCTTAATAAAGCGTTTTGTGTCCAACTCAGTGCAGAGGGGTTATATCCCGCTGAGAAACAACGTATGAAGCGAAGTGCGAAGCAAGGATACTTGTTAGTAAGTCGTACGATTGATTCGCGAGGGTTGATTATGGAGAGTGAAACACTCAACTTCAAGTTGTTGTACTGATTGATGTGAATGGCAAAGTTACGTTTCCTATGGGCTGGGTAATAGACGCTCCAGTGGAGAATAAGCCAATATACTATTGTTGTGGCGACAATAGTCACTGTTGGTAATGCCAAATAACCAGTTATGTCGTAGTTGAGGCGCAGAAATGCGAGTATAACATAGGTGAACGGTGCGAGTAGGAGAAATCTACGGTCAGATGCAAGGAGAATTTTTTAAATTTATAACATTTTCTTATTTACTGAACATACTCTGAAAGTTGCGAGGAAACAAAATCTCGCATGGTCTAGATGGGGATGTGCCCCATGGCGGTTGATTGTTTACGGGTCGCTCTCGTAAACACAGGTCAATTGTCACCATTGAACGAATATGTCGTGAGCATTGATTGGCAAGGCGAAGGTCTGGCGTAAAATGTTTTATTAAGATATATAATATTGATTGATTGTTGCGGCGTGGTGAAGTTTGGTAAACACACTGGATTTTGATTCCAGCATACGCAAGTTCAAATCTTGCCGCCGTAGCCATTAAACAGTTGTGGGTCTGTAAGAGTATTCGGTTCAGCCTTTACCGCTCGCAAAACTCTCCGTGGTGACTACGTTAAGCGTCAAGCGGTGGCAAGTACACAGCCGATGTAGAGTGTGTCTAAAGGTTAGAAGGTGCAAGGGGGAAGGGTTGGCGACCCACAGACGTATTCTGTAAGCATAGGTATATGGCTATTGATGCAACCTTGAACCTTCGTTATGCTTTATTAGCTCAGTTGATATAGTAATTAGATATTAACTGATTTATCATAGGTTCAAATCCTTAATTATGCAATCAAGAGTTGATTGGACTATAAGCAATACTACCCTCTGGCATATGGGGAAAATATGCCATTATATGCCTTTATAGCTCAGTTGGTAGAGCAATCGGCTGTTAACCGATTTGTCCTAGGTTCGAGTCCTAGATGAAGCGCCAAAGAGTCAGTGATTAAATGTTTTCTCATATGGGGTAGCTCAGTCGAAAGTCGGCACATGTGATGATTGATAAGTAGATTATGGTTCACGCCTAACCATGGTAGGGAAACAGCCATCATATATACAGTCTTAGCTTAATTGGTAGAGCGCCAGTCTCCAAAACTGGAAGATGTGGGTTCGAGTCCCAACAGATTGTGCCAAGTTCCTATATGCGCAGTAGGGTGGTGGAAAAGAGCGACGAAGCAAGATGCTCTGTATGGGGTTCAAATCCCCAGCGTAAGGACACTGTAAGTCATATCATGGCATCATGATATGCAGGTGGGTGAAGTCCTCGGTGAGGTCATGTGGATAGTGAACGTATCCCAATCAACTACCATAAGCGTAACACGCCTATGCTGACGGCATGCGCACCATGTTACGAAAAAGGTTGATTATTAAACAAAACTATGTCCGTGTGGTGGAATTGGCATACACATCCGATTTAAGCTCGGATGCCTTAATGGATTGAGCGTTCAAATCGCTCCACGGACACCACAATTTAATAAGGCGGGTTCATCCAGTAGTTAGGAATCAAGCCTCATAAGCTTGAAGTCGTTGGTGCAAATCCAACACCCGCAACCAATCTATCCACCACGCGTGGAAAAGATTTCTGATTACGTCATGTGATAACAACGCATGGCGTTTTCTGCTTTATGAGATAAAACGATATAAAATGATATAATGGGCAACACGACTAAAAATATAATACAAGAAGGGGGTTGTCGATGGTAGTTACATTATCGTGGGCATCAATCGTGTCGGTTGCTGGCGTTATTATCGCTATTGGTTCGGCTTGGAAGGTTATTGTAGAAGCTAAAAGAGCGTTAAATAAACCTTATGAAGATATAGAAGCTAAGTTCGACCATTATGACAAATGCTTGGCGAAAGACAAAGAACGATTGGATGGCTTGGAGTTGTCTTTGCATATGTTAAGCAAAGACAATGAGATTGAGTTAAAGGCTTTAAGAGATATTATAAATCATTTGCGTACAGATAATAATACTGGAGAAATGAAAAGAGTGGAAGATGATATTGATGAATATCTGATAAAAAGAGTAAATCATATACAGTAATTGTATATTACTCCAAATGCACACATTGACAGTGTGTATTTGAAATAATATATGAGATAAAGGATTAAACGGAAAGGGGTGAAGGTTATGGCTAAAGCAATGCCTATAACGGAATCGTATTGTATAGGTTGTGGTAGACCATATACTATAGATAAGTTTTATAAATCTCCAAATCCACTCCATTATAATAGAGTTCTACCATACTGTAAAGATTGTTGCAACAGAATGGTGCATAGTTATATAAAAAAGTATGGTAATTTAGAGAGTGCGTTATGGCTATCATGTGCTAACATAAACATACCTTTTACAAGAAAAGCATTTGAAGCGTTGGAGCGTAAAATTGCAGAAAAGGATAAGATAGGTAGTGCTTTTAATTATGTAGGTAATTATTTGCAAGTAATGAATACAAATCGTAAAAATTCAGACCATTGGGAAGAGTTTGCTGACACCGATGTTTCTTTTGGAGACATTAAAAATATACAAAAGCATGAAGAGTCTATAAAGGCGCAAGCGGAGCAGTTTAGATTAGATTGGGGATATCATGAAGTTGAAGATTATCAGTTTCTTGAATATCGTTATGAATACTATACGGAAGGTTTAGGAGAATTAACGCCTTCACAAGAAACATTATATAGGAGGTTGTGTCTTGTTGAACTCGCGATACGTAAAAAAGACGAAGCGGGGCTGGACACAAAAGAAGAACAAAAGCAATTAATTCAATTAATGAAAACGCTTGAGATTGATGAGTTTAAGAATAGTCGCGATTTAAGTATGGCAGAGAAGATTATTGAATCGCAGATTGCTTATATGGAAGAAGAAGAGCCAGCGTTTCATTATAGAGATTTAGAAAAGTATAAAGATTTTATGGGGATTGGTGCTTATTGGGAAGACCATATCAAACGTCCACTATATAATTTATTGCTTGGTTCAAAAGAGTACACTTTGAAAGATACGCGAGATGAAATAGCGGAATATACAGAGCAAGGGGTTGGTTCTGCGTGACATTAGAAGAATTGATATTTGAAAGAAAAAAACGCATGAAGCGTAAGCGTAAACTCACTCCAGATGAGCGTAAACGTCAAGTAAGAGATTGGTGTACATTTTATAGACGTAATTGGAATATATACGCTAAACATGAATTAGGCATTAGTTTAAAACCATTCCAAGAGATTATGATATATCTTATGGGTATTAGTAATGTATTTTATATGATGTGTGGTCGTGGTTTATCTAAAACATTTCTCGCCGCGCTGGGTGGTTTTATAAAATGTTTACTGTACCCACATTCGGAAGTTGTTTTAACTGCTACCACAATAAAGACCGCTAAAAAAATGGTTAAAAACAAAATGGAAGATGAGCTATGTGATAGATTTTCACCGAAATTGAAATGGATGAAAGAACAAGGCTTGATTAAGTTTAAGTATGATACGGAGGAAATTCGTGTCGACTTCTTATTTAATGGTTCGTGGATATTGATTTTGCCAGAAACGGATTCAAGTAGAGGTGAAAGAGCTAACACGCTTATATTTGAAGAGTGTAGATTGTTAAAAAAGAATATGGTTGATTCCGTATTTTTACCTATGCGACATGCAAGAGTGCCTTCGTATAGGTTAAAACCAGAATATGCTAAAGACCCAAGATTGGTTGAGCAAGCTCAGATTATCTATCTTACTTCCACAAGGTATAAGCATGAATGGTTTTGGAATGCATGGAAGGTATGTGTCAACAACTTCTTTGCAAGTAAACGATTAGTATATAATGTATTTGCTGGAGATGTTTTGACTGCGATATATCACAAATTCATGACACAAGAAGATTATGATATAGCTAAACGTGAATCTAGTGATATTGAAATACGTATGGAGTACCTTAATGAGCCACAAGGCGAAATCGAAGGTAGTTTCTATACGTTGCAGATGTTTAACTCTAATAGGATTATCGAGCACGCATTTGTACCGCCTACCACCGAAGAGTATATTACAGAGTATGGTCGCGGTGAGTTCCCTTGGTTTAGAGAGAAAGAGGAAGACGAATTACGGGTTTTATATATCGACTTTGCTTTTACGGATACGGTAAACGCCAACGCAACTGCCGATAACACGGTTATTGGTTGTATGAGTGGGTATCCAAACGAAAATAAAACCAGATACTTACGTAATTGTGATTATATGGAAACATATGCTGGTAGTGAGAAAGACAAATCATTATTACGTATTCGCGAACTATTCTTTTATTATGATGCAGATGTAATTTTAGTGGATTTACTTAGGTTCACATTAAACCCATTGAATTGCTGGAACACCTTTAGAGTCGCATAAACCACAACGTAACGATGAAACAAGCGTAAGCGTGATGGTGTAAAAATTATGCGAATTAGGCAATCAGCAGGCAAGCTCCGAATAGGAGAAGCTTCAACGACTATCCCTTATGGGAGTAGGCTTGCAAGCGATTGGCAAGTCGAAGTGGTGGGTGCTTTATTTATAAAGTAAAGATATAGTCTAATCTGTATGGAAACATACAGGCTGAAAAAGCGGCAAGGTGTAGCGACCTTAAACAGACAGAATCAAGTTAAACAAGACAGGGAGTAGCTACCTTTTGATTGTGCTGTCACACATGAGATTATTGTTTAACTTGTTCCTAACTTTTTGACAGAAAAGGAGAGAGCGTTTATGAAACTTTATGAAATTAATAATAAGAAAGAATATGACTTTAGTTGTATATATTTATGGACAAATTTAGTTAATGGCAAGAAATATGTTGGGCAAACAACGTGTTTTTATCGTAGGATGAAAAGTTATAGATGTACATATCCAAATGCATATATGGAACACGCTGTTAAAAAACATGGATTAGATAATTTTGATATCACCATATTAGAACGTGATGTACCATTGGATAAATTGGACGAGCGTGAACAATATTGGTTAGATTATTATCAATCTTATGACGTAGATAAAGGATATAATATTTGTAAGATTGCAAGTACAACTAAAGGTGTTACACATACCAAAGAATGGTGCCAAGAACATTCTGATTGTATGAAAGAAAAATGGAAAGATGCAGAATATAGAAGTTTTTGGCATAATAAAATGTTTGGTGAAAATAATTATTTTTATGGTAAGCATTTTTTTGGCGAACTAAATCCTATGTATGGTAAACACCATTCTCAAACAACTAAAGATAAAATGTCAAAAATGATAGGGAAATCAGTTCGATGTGTTGAAACTGGAAATGTATATACATCAATAACGAGGGCGGCACAAGCCGTTGGCGTAACACGCTGTGTTGTGTCAGAAGCATTACGTAAAGGGTATCGTGCTGGTGGATATCATTGGGAATTTATATAAAGTTTTATGCTAAATGTAACGGCTCAGAAACGGAGGGGAGGATAGATGGCAAGATTTATCTAAACCATACTATCATGAAGAGTTAGGTATAACTTTTAGTGGTTTAGGTATATATGACGATGATGAGATTTTATCATTTTATTGTGATAAAAGTAAAATAGAAAATCTACGTAATCGAACGGTAGACCCCACAGCTTCAAAAGTCATCATACCAGTTATTGGTACTGACGAGCGCAATAATAATTATCACCTTGCTATGAAATCTGCATTACAGCATCATATCATCAGATTTCCTGTTGATGAAATGACTGCGAAGGAAGACATGATTGAAAAGGGTGTTTATAATACTCTAAGTCCTAATCAAAAGATGCGTAAATTATTGGGACATGTACAAATAGATATTATGATTATTGATGAAGCGATTAAGTTACAGCAAGTTATTAAGAAAGGTTTTATTTCACTCGTTGTGGCGGGTCGTAATAAAAGGGATAGAATTGTTGCGTGTGAATATGCAAATTATTTCTTCCACCTTAAAGAGTTAGCAATGATAAAGGCTCAACAGCAACCAGAATGGGATATCTCCGAATGGAAGCTGTGGGCAGATACATAATATATAAAATAATACTGAAAGAAAGGAGGATGCCTTTTGACAGAAGAAACTAAACAGGGTGAACCTCTGATTTCAAGAGAAAACGTCTGGGACGTTTTACAATTTGCTGATGGGTTATACAAAGGATATCCGTGGCTATATGGCGGCGGCGTATATACACCAGAAATATTAAATCAAAACCTTGAAAACTTAAATAACGATGCGCAAGTGCCGACGTATAAAAAGATTATCAAGGCATTGTCAAATGCTGTTGATAATGAAGACGTATTGCGCTCATTTAGTCAATATATGGAATATTTTGATACCATATATGAGAAAGTGGCTAACTATAAAGCTAATATACTTGCTTTTGATTTAAATCCAGTTTGCCAAAACGCAAGCGGTAAAGATTACAATTCGACTGAATATAAAGAAGACAAAGCGAGAGTAAATAAGTTTTTATTTAATTTTGATTATCAACACATTTTCAGAGATGTTGTTAAGAATGTGTTGCGTAGCGGTGTGTATTATTGTTGGTATCGAGAGAGCGCTAAGAAAAACGGTGTTCAAAAGTATGCTTTACAAATGTTACCACAAAAGTATTGTAAAATTACTGGCTATTGGGAAAGCGGAATATTATTTGATATTGATTTATCATTCTTATTAAGTGGCATGGTAGATATTGATTTGTATGCGCCGATATTTGGCGAATATTTTGACGATTTATTTAAGAGCAAAAATACAGACAATTATATCCCGTCAAATCAATTTAATAGTCGTACTGGAACGTGGTCATACTGGACGCAGACATCACCAGATAAAGGCGCTTGGTGTTTTAAGGCAGACACAAGTACATTTGCTACTGTGCCGCCACTTGCTAATCTTATGCGCAATACAGTGCTTGATGCAGAAATTCAAAAGTTGCAATATGATAAAGATTTTGCAAGTGCATATGGTATTTTAGTTGGTCAGATGATGATGAAAAAAGATTCTAAGCAACCGAATGATTTTTCTGTTGACCCTAAATTACTTGGTCAATTATTAAACCTTGTGCAGAACGGTCTGACAAGGAATATCAAGATAGGTGCGATGCCAACGGAGAACAATAAGTTTTATCAATTTGAAGATTATAATGAGAACATGTACGCTAACCATAATCTTGCTACATCTGCATTAGGCGCAAGTGCTACAAGGGTTATTTATACTACTGATAAATGTTCTGAAGCAGAGTTGATAGCGCAGATTACAACCGATGCTGGTGAAGTTAAAAAGCTTTATTATCAATTCACGAACTTCTTGAATTTCTTTGTTAATAAGAAAACCAAGAAGTATAAGTTCTATTTCCATTTTGATGGGTTAGAATATTGGTTTGATAAAGAACATAGGCGTGATAAAATGCTTGAACTTGCCGATAGGGGCATCATATTGAGCGAAGGTGCTTGGGCGCAAGCTTATGGATATCCACCACACTTATTTGAACACGCATTAGATGAAGGTAAGCATGGTGCTTTAACTGATAAGCTTGGGGCATTATTGTCTATTCATACAGCAAGTAGTACAGTTAATTCTCAAGGTGGTCGTCCAAGAAAGCGTAGGGTTGCTACTTCGAGTAGAGATTATGACAAGCGTGGGTCTGGTATAGGATAGTTTGTATGGGGGAGATTTGTCGGATAGTAACCGACCCCTCCCCTTCTATGTAATATAGGAGGGGAATATGGAATATAAAGACTATATCAATAATATTTTAAGTACACGAGGTCGTTTTAATTGTGATGGTTATAAAGAACGACATCACATTGTTCCAAAATGTATGGGCGGTACAAATAATAATGATAATCTAATAGATTTGTACGCAGAAGAACATTATATTGCTCATAAGTTATTAGCTTTGGAAAATCAAGATAATAATAAAATAGTATATGCTTGGTGGCGTATGAATCAACGACGTTCGATTAATAATGGTGTAATAGAAGTGTCGCCAGAAGATTATGCTCAAGCTAGAAAGTTACATTCTAAAGCTATGTCGCGTCGTGCTATTACAAATGAAACGCGACGTAAATTTAGCGAAAAATTAAAGGGTAAAAATAATCCAATGTACGGTATGTATGGGAGTAAAAATCCTTGTTACGGCAGAAAGCACACACAGGCAGAAAAGGAAAAAATGCGCAAGAACCATGCCGACATGTCTGGTGAAAACAATCCAATGTATGGATTACGTGGCGATAAATCGCCACATGCTAAAGGCGTATATTGTATTGAATTAGATAAAGCGTTTGGTTCTATAATAAGTGCCGCGCAGTATGTCGGCGTGCATCACAGTGGCATTAGTGCGTGCCTAAAAGGAAAACAAAAGGCGGCTGGTCGTCACCCTGTAACTAACGAAAAACTACATTGGGTGTTACAAAAGGGAGTAATATAAATGACAAATTTTGAAAAAATGCAGTTATGTTACACAGACGTTTTAGATGCGATGTGTGATTTAACAAATTCTTTATCACAAGAAAATAACTTAAATAATTTTATGGATGATTTAGATTTGATAGATAAAGCGAGCGTAATATTAAAACGCATGGGTGACACAGTGTTGATTGAACAAATAGAGGAAAAGGTAGGTGGTAACGAAGAATGAATGTGAGTGAAAAAACCATTAAAGCAATACACGAATTAAATGGCGAGTGCTTTGCAATGAATCGTTTTTGGGATGCTACCGTATCTGTTCTTGGTGTAACTTATGTATGCCAAAATGCTAGTAAATTAATACATGAACATATAGCTCATTGGTATCCACATGTTGCAGACCTTATTAATGAAAGGTGTCTTGAAGATTTTAACATTGTTGCGTATTATCCCGCAACACCAGCGGGTGACGTATCTTATACAGGATTACAAGATATGATGGAGCAAATGTTGGCAAAGACACTTACTTTCCAAAACGAAGTAATGGCTGTAAGACAAGTTGCTAATGATAACGGAGATTTTTTAGTTGTTGTTGAATTAGATAAAATTTTATTAATGGTCAACGAGCAATTTGCGCAAATGTTACTTATAAAAGATAAGGCAGAACAATACGGGGAAGATTATAAAGCTTTTGATAAAGATTTTCCTACTTTCTTCCCACTTGCAAATTCAAATACCGTAAGGGGTGTTTAGTAATGTTATGCAAACAAGTGCCAAAAGACAAGACAAAATATTATGCTACACATGATATGAAAATTGTGCATAGATTGATGGAGAATGATGTATATCCATTATATAGTGATGGTACGATATTTTACTTTGTTAAAACTGGCAAGTTTGAAAATATATGTTTATTATTAAACATAAATCTTTAAGAAAGGAGGAAAGCGATGCAATCAAAGCGATGTAATTTTGAAATTGATAATTTTAAGGTTGTTGAAGAAAATTCAAATTCTCAATTTGCTACACTGGAGTTCGATGTTTGTCGTTCTGGGGATAACTCGCACGAAATGCCTATTTCGCGTTCTGCAATCAAGAGTGCGGCAACCAGTATTAAAGGCAAGCCTATTTTAGCGGCGTTTGATGTGTTAGACACAGACTTTATGGGACACGAAGACAACGAACAAGCTGTTGGATTTTTCGTTGAAGAAGAGCCAGAGATTGTTGAAAAAGAGTATGACGGCAATCCAGAGTTGTTCATTCGCGCAAAGGGAAAAATATGGAAAAGATATTTCAACAATGCTATGGAGATTTTCAAACGCAAAGGTGGCAAGACCGATGTATCAATGGAAATAGACATGCTTGACTTTCAAGAGCCAGAAATGGGTAAGAGTGGTTTTATCAATGTGTTTTCTATTTTAGGATGCACATTATTAGGCGTAAAGCCAGCTATTTGTGGTAGTGAAGCAAAGGTGTTATCTTTTGCTGAAATTAAAAACGAGTATGATAAAGAATCTAACCAATTCGGCATTGAAAGGTTTGCAAATGAACGTATGGATAAAATGGCAGAGATAACTTATAAAATTAACAAGACTGAATTAAAAGAAACGCCGTGGGGCGATGTGGATAAAACAGCCATGCGTAATAAGATTATGAAGGCGATTAATAAAGCTACGCTTGTAAAATCTGTATACGCTTTAGTTGAAGAAGGTTGGCAAGATGCTCCTAGTGAACATTTAAAATATCCACTTATGCAATTAGTTGGCGACACCTTTTACTATAATCGCTATGCTCTTTCTTCCGCTTTAGCTTATGCTAAACAAGAAAACGAAACTGCGGTTATTAGTAAAGTTGAAAAGTTATATAAGAAATTTAATCTTGATGATGAAGGTGGTGACGACAAAAATATGGCTGAAAATAAGACAAAGGGTATGTCAGAAGAAATTATGGAAAGTCAAGACGAAGTGATGGAAGAGCAACTTGAATCCGAACCAGAAGAAATGGAAGAAGATGAAATGCAAGCTGACGAAACTTTTGCTGATGATGATAAGGAAGTTGATGTAGCCGATGAAAATGATGAGCCAGACGACAAAGACCCAGAGGGCAGTGACGAAAATGCTGAAGAGTTTGAAAAAAGCGCATGTTCCGATGACGAGGAAGAGATGTGTAATGGAAAGATGTCTTTAGACGTTAATGCTTATGCGGGCGCTATGCTTGAAATGCTCAAGGCTGAAACCGATGAGCAGAGAGATGAAGCAAGAAAGCTTGGCTTATCAGATGATGAAAAATTAAATATTGTTATGAATGAGTGTTATAGCATTGCGTGTGAACTCGCAGAGTTAAGAAAGTTTAGAGTTGATACACTCAAAGAGAAGACAGCATTTGCTACACAACAGATTCTTGCAGAAGTTAAACAAGACTTACCGCAAGATAAATATGCAGAGCTTGAAGCAGAAGCAGAGAAGTGTGAATATGATGAACTTGCTCAATTTAAGGTAAAGGCTCAAGCGTTTGCATATGAATTTGGTGTTAAGAAAAATCCAAGAAAAAAGGACGAGCATATTAGAATGGGATTTGATTTTAGCGATAGGTCAAACGCGGATACTAATGTGTTTGTAAGAATTCTGAATAAGTAAGAAGGAGGAATAAATTAATATGGCTAATGGAGTAATTGTTGAATCAAGAATTCAAGCTACAAATATTGACGCTCTGAATAGAACTGCACAAGCTCAAGTTGATGTTGCTGGTGGTGGCTTAGTTGCGTTAACTGCATCTGGCGTGCAAGGAAATGAAGTATGGACTGCCGCCGCTCCCGCTTCTGGTACGCTTGGTGGGCTGTGGATTGCTTATAATCCGTCTGAGCATTTAACTGCGGTTGGTACTAAGTTCTTTGCTGGACTGAGTGAAGACCCAAGAGATTATACAAATCTGGCTAACAGACCGTTTGATTGTTTCAAGCCGCAAGTAGGCGATGAAATTGACATTACTGTTGATTGTGTAGACAACACTGCCGCTAGTGCTGTTGCTGGCGACATTCTTGAGTCCAAGTCTGGTCAAACTACATTCACGAGAGTAGCCGCGTCTACTGGCGCTACTTCTGGTTCTACTGCATTTAAGATTGAGTATGTTGGAACCGCGCCGTTCCCAATGTCTGGAATCGGTATGGAACAAGTTAAAATGTTCAGATGCGTATGCGTGCAAGCATAATTAAAATACACAATATACGAAAGGAGATATATACGTAATGGTAGAATATACAAGAATTAAAAAGTTCGCTGAGAATTCAAAAGACCTGTATGATGCTATGAAGCAATATGGCGAACACTGCCTTGCTGAAAGGGGAGTTGTTGGTAAGCAATTTTCTTCCACTCCGAAAGACGTAATGGAAGAAGCGATTAATAAGGAATTCACGCAAGAACTTTATCGTAGAACTGGTATGAATCCAGATGATAATTTTGACGGTTCGTTACAGAGATTTGCCGCTCACCCAAGCGTAATGAAAATGGCTGATGATATCAGAGATTTTATGATTGATATGCTTCTGCCAGAAACACTCATGACTGGTTCTCTGAGATATTTTGCTGATTTTAGATTTGCTGACCTTGGCGATTCAATGAGCTTTGATATTGAGAACAACGCTCTGTATAATGTTACTAAGGCTGGTTACAGAAAGAGAAGCACTAATCTGCAAAAGCTGTTTAAGACTACTGTAACTCTTGCTCCTGTTAACAGACAAGTTACTGTAGGTACTGACCTGTTTGAGATTCTGGTTGGTCGTGTTTCTATCGCTAAGGAAGTAATGAAGGCTGTAAGAAGCATTGAGACTGCTATGATGTTCGATGCTTATGATGCTTTCGCTACTGCTACTGGAAATCTGTCTGGCAATCTGGCTGTTGCTAACTACAGTGAGAACGCTCTGATTTCTCTGTGCGAAAAGGTTACTGCTTATAACCAAGGCAGAAAGGCTGTTATCATTGGTACGCCTGTAGCTCTGAAGGCTGTACTGCCTACTAATGCTAATTATAGATATCTGCTGGATGACGAGTATGTAAGACTTGGACATCTGCAAACATTTAATGGTTATGATGTACTGCCGCTTGAGCAAGTAGCTAACCCTTATAATGTTGCTACTCCTTATGCGCTGAAGCTGGACGACACTAAGATTTGGGTTGTTTCACCAGCGGCAGATAAGATTGTTAAGATTGGTGTTGGTGGAGAAATGATGTCTCATACCGATGCTATCTATGATAATGCTAATCTGCTTCAACTCTCAACTCTGAATAAGGCTTGGGATTGTCAAGTTGTTACTAACGCTGTTTGTGGTATTGTTAAGAGCTTAGAGGCTGGTAGCTAATCTTAGCATATAGTTATAGTGTTGTTGCAAAAGGGAGCGTTATATTGCGCTCCCTTTCATATATTTAAAGGAGATAATGGAATAATGGCTAATAACGCAAAGTCGCCTACAAAGGCACAAATTGAAAGTGAACTTAAAGAAACTAAAAATACACTTCAAGAAACGCAAAGCGCACTCCAAGATGCAATGGAATTAATTGCACAGCTTAAAGAACAAGTTAAACAGCCACCACAAGTTGTTGTGCAGAGTGATAGAAGAGCAAATGCTAAAATAAAGTGCATTAATATTGCTCACAACCCTGTCAATGTTTCTACATTGCCGAATGGACAAGGTAGAATCTTTGAGTTTAAGGAGTATGGGCAAGTTATTTATATCAGACAAGATGACTTACTTGATGTGATTTCTTCATATCCCAAAACAATGGAGTCTGGCTTGATTTATGTGGCTGATAAAGAATTCTGTGATGAACAAAATCTTTATGAAAACGAAGAGCAAGTTTATACAAAAGAAGCTATGGATAAGCTTGTTTATCTTAGAGATGATGTTGATGTTGATTTACTTTGTGGTATGAGTAAGCCACTACTTGAAAGCACTATAAGGGAAATCGCCAAGCTTTATAATAAAGGTGAGCATATTGAAGCTAACAAGTTAGAGCGTATTAAGACTACATTAGGATATGATATCGCTAAAATCGCAGAAGATATTAAGATAATGAGTGCGGAAGATTTAGAGGCGCTTGAAGAATAATTATACAAAAGGAGGAATATAAATTATGTCTACTCCTTTTAGTAATATAATTGATAAGGCTTTGGTTGTTATGCGTGATTATAGTTTAGACACATTGTATGCAAGCGACGAAGATACTTTTAATAGCGTTTTACAAGCATATTTGATTAAGGGCGTTCCAAGGTTCGTTGAATGTTTGCAAGATTTATCTTATGATGTAGATACAGAATCATTTAATTCTGATTTAACTGATTTAGAGATGGATATACTTGCAGATTATACTGTGATATCTTGGTATGAGTCTAATATTAATGATGTACTTGAGTTCAAGGAAACGTTACAAGACAGAGAGTTCAAACGCCTTGCAACTGGTCAAAATTTGAAACCACGACAAGAATATCTCACTATGCTTTATACAAGAGTAAAGCAAAGTACTACAAACTATCTTTGGTCTAATTGGGGTTCGCTCCCATATTTTGGGGGTGATGCTTAATGTCTAATAGATATGCTGGTGCGGTATGGAAATGCTTATCCATATATGATACCTTTGGTGAAGATAGTTATAAGGGATATCTTTTTAAGTTGATAGCTCGCATGTCACAAGAAAACGATTTGAGTGATGTTGAGCAGTCTGTATTGACAATGCTTAAGGGGTTAAAACAAACAGAAGATATTGCCACAAAGAAAGATATTCGTAGTGTCATTTTAGATTGTTCGGCTAAGCTATATGAAGAAACGTAAAGGGGGTGTGCGCTTTGGACTTACCTATGTATGAAAGTATGCGTAGTTTAAGCACAACTCCCCACAATCACTACATCAATCAATTACAAGCATTAATCAACGACAGGTGGGAAAATTCCACCCAAACTAGTTATGCTATTTATCAACAAAGCGAAATCGGCAGTGATACATATACATTGACCGATGTTAGTGTAGATACCGCCATTGATATTGGTACAGGGTTTAAGAAGGGCGATGATTTTAAAGTATTTTCACATAAAGATATATCTTTAGATGTTCCCCTTGGTCTTATGTACAGAACTGAAAAAGATTATTGGATTTGCATTAATACTAATGAGTTTGAAAGTCCAATTAATTCTATTGAAGTGCGTAGGTGCAATAACATAATGAAGTGGGTTGACCCTAATAATGGGTTTGTTCACCAGCAATGGTGTGCAATTGATTATGAATTATCAACTCCACAACCATCAAAAGACAAAGATATTATAGTCGCAAATGGGCACATCTTTGTTATTGTACAGGGCAACGAACTTACACGAGCCATTAGAAAGAATCAGAGATTTATTTTTAATGGTCAGCCATATAAAATATCGGCGTATCAAACAATGTTAAACAATGATGTGGGTACAAAACATTCTACTCTGTTGTATATTGATATGTATTTAGATACTATTCAACCATCGGATGACTTGGTGAATAATATTGCTAATGCTACAGATTATATATATACCGTTGAAATACAACCCGATTTTTCTCAACAAGTTAGCGGATTTACTGGACAAGTAAGTGCAACCGTTGAATTTAATGGCGAAGTTGCGGACAGGGATATTATATGGAGTGGCAATGAATATGTTACAATTGATGACAATGGGGATTACGAATTAATTGGCAGTGTTGGTGACGTTGCTGTTATCACCGCAACATTGAGTGGTAATCAAAATGTTTTCGCCACATGCGACATTGAAATTGTTGATAATGTAGTTGATATTTATGATGTGGTTATTGAGCCAAGCTTCGATGAAGTAAGGCAGAAGCAACCAATGACATTTACAGCATATTTGTATCAAAATGGTGTAAGACAAGACGACGAAATTACGTGGGGATATTCTGGGTTGACTACAGATTATTTCGCGTTATCTCAAGACGGACACACCTTTACTTTGTCCGTTCTTAAATTAACGAACGACCCTTTGACACTTACATTTTCTGCGGGGGTTGCGACCAAAACGATAGACGTTATGCTAAAGCCATTATTTTAATTAGGGGGTGGTGTAGATTATGCAAGCAATAAATAACAAGTTTCTTTCTATGCCATACATTCCTTTCAAAATTGTAATGGCTTTATTAGAAAATGACAACTTTTGTAAATTAATATATTACAATACGATTGATGCGCTTGACCAACCTAATCTTACAATCGCACAAAAGCGGGCGTTGATATGGGACGGTCAAGACGACATGGAAAATTATCATATATTTCTAACCAACGTGCAACCAAACGAAGAAACGAATAATAGAACCATATTGAAATTATATAGATATGTTACCGACCCAATTAATCGCAATATAGCGACAGTAGCATATGCATTTGATATTTTATTTGGTTCTAAAATCCCATTAGTACGATATAATGGTATCACATGTAATCGTGGCGATGTTATAGAAATGGAGATTATGAAGACGTTAAACGGGGAAGATGTTGCGGGCGTAGGTTATTTACAATACGATAATGATTTAACCACACTATGCCGTTCTCGGATAGGTATAGGTAACAACTATACATTTACAGGGCTGTCCATTATTATGGCAACTCAAATTTCTGATACAGATGGTGGTGGTTGTTAGTGGATAAGATAAAAGAATATATAGAATCGTATGTTGCATTTGGCAAACCAGTACCTTATTGTGGATTACAGATAAAACCAATATTGGTCAAAGATTTCTATCAATTTCGTGATGCACAGAATGTATTGAAAATTGAGAAAAATAAAATCCCAAACATAGAGATTATACAAATGACTTATTTAAGGTTTTTAATCTTGATGATGCATGATATGGAAGAAATGTTGGAAGACTTTTTAACCATCATGGCGTTGTGTTTGGGGGCAAGATACGATGAAAAATTAAGGAATACTTCATTTCCACCCAATGAACTTTTAACACAACAGATTCGTAAAGATGAATCGCAGATTATTATTAATGGTTGGAATATAGGGTTTAGGATTAAGGGCAATCGCACTTGGTTACAAATATATTCAAACGATGATATAATCGAGATTGACGATGTGCAATTTAACGACCTAAGAGACATTATTCTTTTTCAGAACATATATAATTATGATGACATGGAGATGAGTGATGATTTTAGGCGTATCGTTGAAGAATATTATGCTATTAAGAATAAAGATGTTGTAATACCAACGTTAGAAGATAGAATGGTGGCGGTAGTTGTAAGTTCGAGTTATAAACTTGAAGATTTGTATCAGTTGCCGTTGCGGTTATTTGATGCGTTGTTTGAATCCAGTGTTAATAAGTTAGAGTATCAAGTTAATAAGTTGATAGTTAATTTAGCACAAGGTGATACTAAAGGATTTAATTTAAGCCATTGGGTCTATAAGACAAAGAAGGACAAGTATTCAGAAATCTTTACTGATGCACAAGACTTAGTAAAGAAAGTTACAAGTATATAGTTTATAAAGGAGGAAAAATATATGAGCAATTATATTCTTGCTGGTGTAGGTACTATTGAAGCCTTCACACAGTCAAGTACACAGCCGACAAAGATTTTTACTTCCAAGACGCTTCAAGAATCTGGAATTTCCATTTCAGTAACCGCTGAAGATATTAGGGGTGGATTATCTAACCCGCTGTTAGGTAGATATTTCCATGATTCCATTCTTGAAGCTAATATTACTGACGCGCTGTTCAATCTGCAATATCTTGCGCTGAATGTTGGTGGTCAAGTAGTTATTGGTGGTAGTTCTCTGGTTACTGAAACTGTAACTGCTGGTAGTGGTACACTCGCTGTACAAGGAACGCCAGTTGCCTTCGGTTCTGCTGGTACAGTAGGTTGGTATACTCCGGCTGGTCAAGAGAATTGGGCGCCGCTGACATTTAGTGGAAAAACTGCTACGGTGGCAGATGTTACAGAAGGCGAAACTTATTGTGTTAGATACAATGCTAATGATAGCGGTATCCAAGAATTTGTAGTACCTTCTGCAATCATCCCGTCAGAAGTACACCTCGTAATGACTTATCCGTTATTTGCTGGTGGTACTAATGTTGAGCAGATTTCTACTAGTTCACAGGTTGGCGAGCTTATTGTTGACATTCCAAGATTCCAATTTGCTGGTAATGTAGAGCTTTCACTGACTTCATCTGGTGCGGCTACCTCAAACCTGTCTGGTTCTGCTCTTGCTTCATACACTACTGCTAATTGTAATGATATGGGTACATATGGTACAATTAAGCAGAAGATTTATGGTGGTAATTGGTATGATGACCTTACTGCCATGGCGGTAGATGGTGGTGACTTTAGTCTTGCTACCAGCAAAACAAAGACATTAAAGGTAATTGGTATCTTTAAGAATGGCACTGGCATCCTTGATAATGCTAATTTAACATTCACTTCTGGTTCTACTTCTGTAGCTACGGTTACGAATGCTGGATTAGTTACTGGTGCTGGTACTGGCAATACTGAAATTACTATTGCTGTAACAGCAAAGCCTACAATGACTTCTACTGTTGCTGTCAATGTAACGAGTGCTTAAATTTTATAATAGGGAAGGATAATATATCTTTCCCTATTTTTTTACATATTTAGACGCAAGGGGGCGATATTATGTCCATGTGTGAGTATTGCGAAAAGGGTGAGTATTATGGCTTTTGCACTTGTATCAAAAGTGGCGAGATATGCCCTTTTATGCGAAGGTGTAATATTGAGCATACATGGTTGCCCATAGATTCAATGAATAGTTGCACATTAAGACAACCAAAGGGGGTAGTTGAATTGAAAGACGGTGAATACATAGTAAGGTTTGAAAAAAATGGTTCGTTATATATTGAAGTAGATGATTATGTGATTTGTAAAAAGAATCCGTATGATTATGTGCCTACAAAAGTTCAAATGGTCAAGGTTGATAACGAAATGTACTTCAAGGGATTTGAGCCAAAAGTTGAAAAAACTGAACCGAAAACCAAGAAGAAAAACAAGAAGTGATACACTATGTTCAAAATAGTAGATGCGGGGGAGATATATATTTGTAATTTCGGCAACAATGTTGGTAGTGTTCAAAACGGTATTAGACCTTGTGTTATTGTGGAAAATAAAAATGCGTGTGCGTTTTCGTCATGTGTGCATTGTGTTCCACTTACAACACAAGACAAGAAGGAGTTGCCGTTACATTATGAATTATCTCAAAAGGATTATGAGTGTTTGGAATCAGATTCGCTTGCATTATGTGAGCAATACACATTGATTGATAAAGCACAGTTAAAGGAAAAAATTGGTAGAATTACACAAATAGATTTAATAAAAATAATTGAGTTGTGTAAGAAAAATTTTCCATATTATTATGGTTAAAAGAAAGGAATGGTATTATGAAAGAATTAACAATGCCGAAAGAATTATATTTTGAAGAATATGATTTACATGTTAGACCATATTTAACATTAGAAGAAGCAATGAGCATTGGAGAATTAGTTGTACAAGCCGACAATCCTATTGAACAAGAAATGACCATTGCAATGAACGTTTTAGTTTGTTGTACGGACTTAAACGCTGAGGATTTTCAAGTCCCAGAAACGGATGATGAAGATGTCGATATGGACGTTTTAGATATTGGCGAAATCATGCTCAGCGGTATGTGGGAAGATATTAAACAAGAAATTACTAATATGAATATGGTATATGATTATGTTAAATATTTTGAATCTCCACAAATTGCAATTGCTAAATTCTTAAACAAAACACTCCCAGAGATGCTTGACAAGTATGTAGATAGATTGCCAAAAGATGGCGAATGGGAAGAAGTAATTGATAAACTTCCGAAGAGCCTTAACGAAGTTCTTGAACTCGCAAAAGAAGATGGTAATGCCGACATTATTCGCGGAGCGTTAAAAATGGGTGAAGAGTAATGGCTATTAGTAGTGATGCTGAATTTTATGTCATTATCGGCAAGGCGGTTGGCAAGGCGATTAATGAAGTTATAGAACGTATATTTAATGAGTTACAAAATGAGATAGAGCGTGATATTTATGGCGCGTATTCGCCACAAGATTACGATAGAAGCAAGGGTTTGTTAGATGCTTGGAAGCATGAAGCTAAGGGGCTGTTTGGTATCGTTGAATTTCAACCAAATATGCTGACACCAAATCCAGCAGAATTTCACTATAGTTCGCCTTATGGTCGTACTGTTACGGAAGATATTCTTGACATCTTAGAGGGTGGATATGGTGCTTATAATTATAATAAAGGTAAGCCAATCCCGCCACGTCCAATGTGGGATAACTTTCTATCTAAAATAGACCCTAAAATTGACAAATGGGTTCGTACTGCATTACGTAGACAAGGTTTGATGGTGATATAATGAGCGTTATATTAGGACTCGACATGAGCAGTCAAAAGAGTGGCTATGCATTATTTATTAATGGGAAGCTGTCAGATTATGGATTATGGGAGCTTAGTCATAACGATGAAGCAGATTGGCGTAATCGTATTGCGTATATGGCAGATTGCGTAACGCAATATTGTATTGATAATAATGTTCAACAAATATATGTTGAAGATGTGCCACCGATTATGGAGAATTCACAAACTGTTAAGGTTCTATCTGCGTTACAAGGTATGTTGATAGCTTGTGCTACTTTGCACGACATACATATTGATTTCATTCCCGTTAAAGCGTGGAAGAGTAAGATAGGCATTAACCTCGTGTCGTCTAAAGCAAACAATGCTTGTAAAAAGCGTATTAAAGAATCGTTTGGTAAAGATGCGAACAAGAGTCTCACCAAAGTTAAAGGCTGGACGAAAGCATGGGAGAAGAAATTGTCCGTTGATTATGCTAATCACACATTTGGTCTTGACTTAATATACAAATCACCCACTAGTAAATTTAATCAAGATGATATTGCGGATAGTATTAATATAGCATGGTCGCAAATTGGAGATGTGGAGAAATATGATTTAGAAACGTTTGAAGATATAATGAATCGTTTTTATGATTTATTATGACATGATTTACATATAAAGAGAGGTGGGGTAAAATGGGTGCTGGCATGTATCATATACGAGTTGTTGGTGAACTCGACAGCACGAGGATAAGAGCGGAATTAGCTAGGTTGAGCAAAACCAAGCTGATGGTCGGCGTTGGCGCTGGTGGTGCTGGCGGTGTCGCTGGTGGCGGCAAGGGTGGTAAAGGAAGTGGCATTGTTCAACTTGGAAAAGATGCAGAACAGACCAGCAAACGATTAAAAGGATTAAATGGACAAGTCATACAAAATGATAAAAAACTCAAGGGTATGCACAGGGGGTTTGCTAGTACTAGTAAGGAAGTCGAAAAGAGTAATAGTAAGCTAAGAGCCTTTGGCAATGAATCCATGCATGTAGCAAAGAAGGTTGTACAATTCGGTGCTATTACCGCAGTGATTCGCGGTGTAACTAGTGGCATGGCAGATATGGTGCGAAATACCTTTGAGCTTGATGCGGCTTTAACAGAATTTAAGAAAGTATCTAATCTTTCTGGCAAGGAATTAGAAAAATATACTGACCAAGCATATAAAGCTGGTAGAGAAACGGCTAGAACTGGAACGGAAATGGTTGAAGCGGCTACTCAATTTAAGAAGATGGGTTATGACGAACAACAATCTATGCAACTCGCAACAACCGCGACTATGTTCCAGAATATTGCGGATGCAGAAATTTCTGCTGGAGATGCGGCGTTATTTATTAACGCTCAACTAAAAGGGTTTCATTCTGAATTTAGTAAATTTAGTTCCACAGGCGAAGCTTCAATGCACGTTATTGACAGTGTTAATGAGGTTTAATTATTTGTAGACCTCAGTAAACAGGGTGAATTGCGGGAAACCCCTAAAGTTAATATATACCAACCTATAATGGCGACATATATAGGGGCAAATAGTAATGTATTTGATATGGTAAAAAGTATATTAAATATATGGGCAATCCGCAACCAAGCTTCTGTTGAAATACAGAAGAAGGCTCAACGACTATCGAAAGCAACTAAAATTTATGTTTTAGTAAATGTAACTATTTTTAATAGAATAAGCTATATACATAGACGAAGCGAGTAGAGTAGGAGAAATCCGAAGTTCCCTGTACCTATTATGTTATATAGGTAATGATATAGTCTGTTCTTATATGAAAGTATAAGATTTATTTTATGCGTTTAATAAGGTAATGTAATGAAAAAATATATTGTATATATGCACATATTTCCTAATGGCAAAAAATACATTGGCATCACCTGTAAATCGCCAAATGGACGATGGGAAGGTGGCACGGGATATAGTGTTAAGAGTCAGCCAATAATGTATCATGCTATACAGAAATATGGTTGGGAGAATGTTGAACATAAAATTTTGTATCAAAACTTGACATATGAAAAAGCAGTTGAGATAGAAAAACAATTAATTGCACAACATAAAACTAATTGTAAGAGATATGGTTGTATTTTTGGATATAATATGACAGACGGAGGCGAAGGCTCGTTGGGGCATGCAGTCAGTGCGGAATCACGCAAACGGATGAGCGAAGCGAGGCGTGGTAAAACGGGAGATATGTGTCCAAATTCACACGCCGTTATTTGTGATGGGATAAGGTATGCTAGCTTAACCGAATTTAAGCAAAAGAATAAGGTTGATGGCAATTTTCAAGACTGGTTGAACGGAGTTCAAGGTATGCCTGTTGAATGGTATAACCGTGGGTTACATTATGAAGATACAGATATGTCACAAATAAAATGCCAAGAACGTCCTTGGTCATATAGAATAAAGTACGACAATAAAATATTTAACAGCCAAAGAGAATTGGCAGATTATATTGGTGTAAGTTCGGCGCTAATATGCAAATGGCATAAGCGTGGATTGTGGGAACAGAAAGGTATTGAACGCATAAAATAATATAACATAAAGGCAAATAATTTCGCAGTAGGAACAAACGATTTGCAATTAGCACTCTCCAAAACATCTTCTGCCATGGGTGGTTTCGGTAATAGTTTTGAACAAACCATAGGTATCATTACTGCTGGTACTGAAATTATGGTTGGTCAACCATCAAAGGTTGCGCGTGGTTGGCGTACTATCGGTGCTAATATTAGTAAATTAGCGAAAGATACAGACACTTATAAAGATGCAAGTGGTAAAGTCAACATAGAAATGCGTAAGCAAGATGGCACAATGAAAAATACTTACGAATTTCTATCTGATTTACATAAATCTTGGGGTAGCTTAAACAAAGAGCAACAAACGGCTATAGCACTGCAAATGAGCGGTAAAAACCAGATGGAAGTGTTCATGGCTACCATGGACAACTTTGATACTGCTATCGAAGCTACAAATACTGCCATGGATGCACAAGGTTCTGCAACCAAAGAAAATGGCAAGTACCTTGAGTCTATGGCTGGACACCTTGCAAATTTAAAGTCTGCTTGGGAAGAATTTTCTTATCAGATGGTTAATGGCGATGCTCTTAAAAAGGGCATGGATGTTTTGGCAGATGTATTACATTTTCTTGCGAGTGATGCTGGACAAGCCATTATTACATTGAGCTTATTAGCAACAGGATTGAATCTTTTTGCGAAAGCGGCTTTGGGGCTAAAGGGTCTTTCATTAGTTAAATTATTTAGTGGACTTGGTAAAAGCACTAAAGGGGCGACGAATGGTCTTAAAGTTATGCAAGGCGCTCAAGTTGGGGCAACAAAGAGCGCTATACCGCTTTATAGTGCGTTTGGAAAATTAACAGGTTCATTATTAGGTTCGGCGGGATTGGTCGCTGGTATTGGATTATTATCTGTTGCTCTTGCAAAATACGTGCCAATTGGTGAAAAAGCCAGAGATATTAAACTTGGCAAAGAACTTAAAGAAGCACAATCTGACGTAGAAACAACAGAAAAGAAATATAAATCTTTACGTGATGAATTAGATAAGTTGCACGAAAAAGAAAAAGAGGGTACACTTACAGATTCAGAACAAAATAGATTAAATATCCTTGAAAATCAAACTAAACAATATGAAAAGCAATTAGAATTAAAGAAACAAATCGCTGGGAATAAGGCAGATGAATATTATCACACTGTAGACCCAAGTAAGCTAGAAGGTAAGGCAAAAGATAAATACACTCTTGCTAAATCTGCTGGCAAAAGCGATAAAGAAGCTTTAGCGGCGGCTGGCATACATGATAAGATTGCTCTGGCATTAAACAATGAACAAGCGCAAGCAGAAAAGACGGCATCGGCTCAGAAAAAAGTCACAGAGGCTTATGAGCATTACGGCAAAGAAAGTAGTCAATATAAAGATGCTCTTGAAAATTTAGATAAAGCGCAGACAGCGCAAGGAGATAGTTTATCTCAACTTGAAAAGAAGCGGAAGAAAGCTATTGAAGATTATGGTTCAGAAGAGAAAGCCAATAAAAAGCTTGGGGAAAGTTGGAAAAAACTTAATGCAGAAATTGGGGCGCTTAAAGCACTTAAAGGTTTAAATTTCAAAAAGCCATCTAAGGATATGGCTAATCTTAAAAAGAACGCTGAAACCCTTGGGTTAGAGTTTGATAAGAGTGGAAAGAAAATCAACAATATTGACCTTAAAACCTTTAGTCAGAAGATGACGGAAGCTGGATATAGCGTTGAAGATACGTGGGATTATATTCAGAAATTAAGTAAAGAAAATCCTAATGTTAAGGTCAATATTGATGGCACAGATACAGCGGCAAAGGATTTGGAATTTGTTGATGGCAAAATCCAAAAAATGAAGAAAGAAAAGCCTAAAGTTACGCCAGAGGTTAATACTAAAACAGCGTTAAACAATGCTGAAAAATTAGATAACAAATTAACAAAGACTGGTCGTAAAAAGGTTAAACCACAAATTACAGCAAAGGCTAGTGTGGGCAACTTACCAACGTTGCAGAAATCTATAAAAAACACTAAGGGTAAAAATGTAAAAGTCTCAGCTAACACATCTGGCAAAAGCTCTGTAGATTCTCTTAAAAGTGCAATTCGTGGTCTTAAAGATAAAGTTGTAAATGTAATAACTAGGAAAAAGACCGTAAAGGAGGCGCACGGTGTTAGACACTTTGCGTCTGGCGGCGAGATGGTTAATGCCGAAGTTAATGAACAAGGATTTGAGATTATCCAAGATGCCGACACTGGCTTAATGCGCATTGTTAATGGCGGTAAACGTGGCGCAACATATTTAGGAAGAGGCGATTCGGTGTTCACACACGGTCAATCTGTCCGCATGTTGCGTAATGCTGGGTTAACTGAAGGTAGTGTAGTTTACGGGCATGGCGATAAAGACTTTAGCTTAGTTGGCGTTAAGAAACTCAAAGGATTTAAAGGTGGCAAAAAGAAGGAGAAACAGAAGAAAAAGAACCAGAAGGCTTATAAAAAAAGATACAATGCCATTGTCAAAGGACTAGAATCTGGACTTGCCACCTTGGAATATAAACGCGATATATACAATTGGACAGACGCGGGGTTTGCTAAAGCATATAAAAAACTATATAAGAGGCAAAATAAGAAACTTAAAAAGTTAAATAAATCTAAGACCGCTAAAAAGACTGGCGTAAAGAAAATCAAATCGTTGCCAAAGGATTTGAGAAGAGCGTATACTACCACGATGCGAGATATAGCGTCAGATAAAGCGAAGTCTGGAATCGAAAGCGCTATTTCAAATAGGCAAGGCACATATGACGATTTACTTTCGGAGTTAGATAGAATTAAGACGGCTCGCAAGGCAAAAAAGATATCTGCTGACGAAGCGACAGAATATCGAAAAGAAGCGTATAAGAAATATGTTGATTATAATCTAAAGCAATACGAAAACGACAAGAAAACCTATGCTTCGTCTTTAAAATTAATTAAAGACTATTATAAGAAAGGTAGAATTTCTGGGGAAGATTATTATAATTATTTAGATGACCTTGCTAAGACGCAGTTAGATAAAGAAAAAAAGCGCTTAGAAGAACAACAAGACCTCAATGAAAGTACCTATAGTTTAGCTAAGGCTTACGTTCAGCGACAGATTGACTTGCTTGAAACTGAAAATGAAGAGCAAGAAAAGCAAAATGATTTAGTAGAACTACAAAACAACCTTGCAAAAGCACGTAATCAACGAGTCAGAATTTACAAAGAAGGCGAAGGGTTTGTATATGAAAAGGATACTGAGGCTATTCGTGAAGCTACACAGGCTTTAAAAGAATATCAAGCAGATGCGAAAGATTCAGAAAACGCGATGAATCCTGTACTTGCGCAATGGCAAGCGGTATTAGATTTATTTGATGAACTTGAAGCAGATTATGAGTTGAAAGCGTTAGAGAATAAGGTCGGTTCTACTGTAGGCAAATTGTTTGGGTCTTTTGGCACGGATACTGGTGCATGGTCTAATTGGATTAAACAAAATCTTTCAACTACTCAAGGTCTTGGTGATGTATTAACAGATTTAGATAAGCTTGTAGATACGAATGATATTATTAAATATTTAGATAGTAATGGGAAAGTATCTCAAGCCATTATTGATGCCGCTGTTAGTAATAATGTGTTACCGACGACTTATGCCGCCGCCATTACACAAATGGCACAAGGTATGAGCGCGGGGGTAAACACAGCGGCTAATCTTGCTACTCAAAGTTCTATCACGGCGGCAACAAGTGGCGCAGTCGTGATGGGTAACGCTACGCAATATGGTAATATTTATAACTTTGATAATCTTGTATTGCCTAATGTCACTAATGCTAATGAGTTTATTAATGACTTAAATAACTTATCTACTACAGCACTACAAACAAGTGCTCAACGTGGATAGATTGAATGATTAAATTGTTATGGGGTGGTGCTTTCATCATCCCATATTTATATTATATATAAGGAGGTAGTTTGTTATGAATTTTGGGACAAAGGTCAGAACAATTGCAAGAATCTTTGCATCACTCAATACGGCTACTTATGCGGTGAGTGCCGCTGTTGCTGGATTGGGATTCGGTTGGCTGACGTTAGTTTGGACGTTGTTGACTATTGCGCTTGATTTTGCAGTTGCATTCTTTACAACGTATTATAATAATGATTATACAGAGATAGCCGCTGAAAAGACAGGAGAAATGAGAGCGATTAAAGCGGAACGCAATGGGTATGTGAGCGGCGAAGTATTTGATGATGATATTGAAGTATTTGATGAAGATATCGCGGAGGAAGAATAATGGTATTTGGCACATATAGACAATATGATAGTCGATGGGGCAAGAAAAATTATAACGGTTCATCTAATTATGCCACTGCTGGATGTGGAGCGGCTTCATGTGCTAATATTTTACATGCCATTAATCCATCGATTACACCATTAACCACTGGTAAGTATATGCAACAACATGGTTATGCGATTAGAAATAATGGCACTGCATGGGCTGGTATTCCAGCTTGCTTAAAATATTTTGGCGCACAAGATGTACATCAAGTAGATAAAATGTCCGACGTATTTAAGTTATTTGCAGACGGATACGTTGGTGTATTTTTATTTGGTGCTGGAAGCCGTGGGGGAATAACTTGGACGACTTCTGGTCACTATATTGCTGTAACTGGATACAAAGTTGTTAATGGAAAACATTATTTTAAGACGTTCGATTCGGGGGGTCGTAGGCATGACGGATTCTTTTGTTATGAAACGCAAATGCGCGGGTTGATTCCAAGAATTTGGTTGTGCAAAGTAGCAATACCAAAGGTATCCAAACCGACTTCACAATATAAAGGCGAAATTCCAAAACCAACATTAAAGCGTGGTAGTCAAGGAAAAGAAGTTGAGAAATTACAAAAGTTCTTAAATTGGTATCACAAGGAATGGGCATTAAAAGCTGATGGAGACTTTGGTAGTAAGACGGCGCGAGCATTTATTATTTTCCAATCCACAGAAGGATTAACAACTGATTGTGTATATGGAAAGAAGTCTAATGCAAGAGTTAAAGCGTATAAAACGATTAAGACGGCACAAGCGACTAAGCCAACACAGGTGAATCAAGTTACGCAGACGACAACACCTGTAACACCAAAGGTCGATAACGGCACTTATCAAGGCGTGCTTCCTACTCCTAATACGAATGCTAAAATCATTAATGGATTAGCATATCGTATGTGTTATCCTTACGGCACGCCGCAAAAGAAATACACATTCAAGGATGGTAAGCCAAGAGAGGCTTATGCACAAGGTATTGATAAAGTATTTCCAAACCATAAGAATTGGTCAAACAAGAGGCAACGGGTTGGAGCGTGTTGTGACATTCTGCCAGCGACATGTCTTGGCTTAGTCGGGATTAAGATTAAGAAAGATTTGAAAGACCAATTAGTGGATATGCCAAAGATGACCAAGCAATTAAAATCTAATGGACATTATAAGGCAAGCGATTTTAAGCTTGGTGATATCGTACAACGTGGTCGGAAGGATAAATCTGGACATACTTATATTATTTGCGAGCTTGTTAATGGCAAACGGTATATTGCAAATGCACATTATAAACACTTAAATGGATGTTATGCAGTAATGGATGCGGTTGTAAAGACTGAAACGCCAAGTAAATGGAAATATTACAAGTGCTATACTGTATTAGGCGCAATCAGAACATATTACAAGAAGGGTGATTATGGATACGATGTTGTATATATCCAAAAGTTTTTAAATTGGGCTGGTATTCCATGTACCGTTGATGGAGATTTTGGTTCAAAGACCGAGGAAGCTGTTAAAAAGTTCCAGAAAAAGGTTAATATTAAGGTCGATGGATATTGGGGTAACGACACCTTAGAGAAAGCCAAGACATATAAACGTAGTACAACCACAAACAATACTCAAGTTTTACCGAAGAAATGTATAGATGTTTCGTATTATCAAGGTAAAATCTCTAAATCTAATTGGGAGAAAATCAAAGCTACGTGCGGTTATGCAATATGTCGTGCTTCTTTTACACATCAAAGTAGTTTTAGGATGGAACCAGATTCGACCTTTGCAACGAATTTTACTAATGCTAAAGCGGCTGGGTTAAAAGTTGGTGCATATCATTATTCACAAGCAATTAGTGTGACAGAAGCTAAAAAGGAAGCTGAATATCTATGCAACATTCTGAAAAATTACTCACCAACATTCTACGTTGTTTGTGATTTTGAATATGGCGGTAGATTGAACAGCAAGATTGGTAAAAAGGCGAGTGATATTGCTAATGCATTTTGTGATGTTGTGAAATCGCATGGATACCAACCTTGTATTTATGCTAATACTTCCACACTTAACAACGCTTTGACCAATCCTAAATATCCTGTATGGGTAGCGCAATATGCTTCTTCATGCACGTACAAGAAACCTAAAGTTATGTGGCAATATACATCACATGGTAAGGTCGATGGTATTAATGAAAGAGTAGATTTATCATACGTTTATTAATTTTATTAAGTGGAGAGCGATGTATAATATCGCTCTTCATATTGTTTTTACATATTAAGGAGAGTGATAATTTTTATGGCAAATCAGATTATACAAAGTATAAAAACTATTGCTCAATCATTAGTTGAAGATGCTGGTTACGATAAAACTCGTGGCGGTTTGATTGTTGGTGTTAATCAAGTAACTAATACATATTCTGTTAAGATAGATGGTATTACATACCCTACGGTGCGTGCGGTAGATGATGCGACATATAATATTGGCGATATTGTTAAGGTCGTAATACCATGCAATCAAGCTACACAAATGTATATATCGGCAAGTATATTATCAGACAATTCATTGGGTAATAAGGTTGCTAACGCAATAACTTTAGCTGGAGACGCGAAGCAATTAGGTTTAGACAATCAAGTAGAAATCCAAGAAGTATCTGAAGTTGCGGATTCTAAAAACAAAACATTCAGACAAGCGACAGAACCAGTTGTTGGAGTGTCGAAGGGCGATATTTGGATTGATATTGATGATGAAAATAAAATGTATATATATGACGGCACGCAATGGTTGTTTTCTGGCGGTGGCGACGGTCAAGATGGTTTGAATAACGCCACTGTATTATTGTACCAACGTGGGGCGACAGCGCCGACAAGACCGATAGCGGAACTTACATATACATTTGCTGATGCGTCATTATCACCTACAAGTGCATTAAATGGTTGGACGCAAAACATACCTACCACAGACGGCAACCCCTGTTGGGTTATTGCGGCAACGGCAAGTGCGACCACAGCAACAGACACGATTGGTGCTTCGGAGTGGTCAACACAAACAAAATTCGTCGAAGATGGTGCTACGGGCGCAACGGGAGCAACAGGGGCTACTGGAGAAACTGGCGCGACGGGTGCGACAGGTAGTGCGCCCGAAGGTATTGTTGAAATTTCAATTGAAACAATCAGCTATCCAAACCAGACAGCAACCCTACGCGCGATATTATTTGTTGATGGAGTAGTAACCGCACCTACAGGATATCAATGGAGTTATAAAAAGATGGTAAATAATCAACCAACTATTGTTAATATTCAAAACGAAAACAACGCCACAATTAATATTACTGCCGCGTCTGCTGAAGGTGGCGGGCTAAATGCAACATATAATTGTGCGGTAACATGGTAAGGATAAAAGGAGATAAAAGGAATGAGTAAGATTTTAATTGCAATACCCACCTTTGAAAATATAATGCCAGAAACTTTCAAGTCAATATACGACCTTGACCCTTGTGGAAATGAATTGTCTTTTGAATTTGTTAAGGGATATGATTGTGCAAGAGCAAGGAATGACATTGTGAAGAAGGCATTAGACGGTGGGTTTGATTACATATTTATGGTAGATTCAGATATGATAATTCCACAAGACGCATTGAAGAAATTGTTAGAATATCCTACAGAGATTTGCTTAGGTTTGTGTCCACGAAAAAACACAAAGAATGGTATGACTTGTATATATAAATTTGGACAGGTAAATTACAATGACGCATACACATATCATGACTTACCACAAGGGCCAAGGGTATTGGTGCATGGTGGTGGTATGGCGTGTGCGTTGATTAAGGTCGATGTGTTTAAGGATTTACAATATCCATATTTCAAATACGTGACATACGATAATGGGAGTGAGCTATCAGAAGATTTATACTTTTGTTCACAAGCTAAGGCAAATGGATATAATATATTTGTTGACACAAGAGTTCGTTGTGGTCATGCCACGCGATATTTTCAATTTGAATAAAGGTAGGTGATATAATGGCAACAACAATAGGGTCATTAGACCTTAACGCTTTTAGTGATTTGTATAGTGATTCAACCCAATACTTTTGGTTTGAATCAAATTCAAGTGCCACCTATGGCGCTGGAGCGCATGTGACATTAGTTCCAGACACAACATTTATCAGCAATCCAACAGGTCAAAATATTTTGATGAATACAGATGGATTTAGTATTCGTAATGGGTTGTTGCCAATGATGACATTGGATAATAATTCGCTGGATTTTAATATTGTGGATACAACGGCGGGGACATATACAAAAACGGCTACATTTACGGCTACGGGTGCGCAAATTGGGCAGAGTAGCGGTGCGCATTCTGTGATAGACGTAAATGGTCAAAGATTTTATGCAACTGATGGAACCACACAACTTGCCAATATTGGATATGGTGAGGGCGTTAATGCGACAAGCGGCATTTCCGTAGCGCCATATTATACACTTGGAGTGCGGAAAACAACAACTACTGCATACAGTTCTTCTTCAACTTATACTGTTGGAGATATGTGTGTATATGATGAAAAAATGTATGTGTGTGTATACGACATTACTACTCCAGAACCTTGGAATACAAACCATTGGAAATATTATATTGGAAATTATTCTCATGCAGGAGGGTCGCGCACAACATCAAGCGGTTATTGCTCTCATGCAGAGGGGTCGCACACAACAGCAAGTGGAATATGTTCTCATGCAGAAGGGGTTTACACAATAGCAAGTGAGGCGTATTCTCATTCAGAGGGGTCGCACACAACAGCAAGCGGAACATATTCTCATGCAGAGGGGTCGTACACAACAGCAAGCGGGACATGTTCTCATGCAGAAGGGTGGAGCACAACGGCAAGTGAGGCGTATTCTCATTCAGAGGGGTCGCACACAACAGCAAGCGGACTATCTTCTCATGCAGAGGGGTCGGACACAACAGCAAGCGGACTATCTTCTCATGCAGAAGGGGTTTACACAACCGCAAGTGGGTATTATTCTCATGCAGAAGGATACTATACAACAGCAAGCGGGTTTTATTCTCATGCTGGGGGGTCGCATACAACAGCACAACGTAAATCTCAGACAGTCATTGGCGAGTATAACATTGCTGATACTGGCGGCACGGATGAAACAATACGAGGCGACTATGCGTTTATTGTTGGCAATGGGAATGGCGTACCAGACGACCCAATGGAACGTTCCAACGCTCTAACAGTAGATTGGGATGGGAATGTAGACGCAAGCGGTTCAATAGTTAAAGATTCAAACTTCAATCAAGCATACAGTGTTACAGTATCAAGCCTTGCTGGTGGCACATACTTAGGGCAAGCGATAGACTTGGGCGAGGTAGGGCTAAAGCATCCGATATTTACAGGTTATGACATTAGTGGTTCGGGAACGGCACGAATACACACGCTTGGTCACTACCTATACAAAGAAAATGGTCACTGGAAAGCGTACATCAAAATGCGTAATGACAACACGAGCGCAATCAACAATTTCACAGTATCAGCACATATCACTTGGATATAAACAATTTTAGCGTTACCGCATATATCGCATGGATATAAAGAACAAAAGAAACAATTACTACAACAATCGTCACGACAATTTTTGTCCCTAATACTATGTTATATTAGGGACAAAAATATTTTTACATAATTTAAGAAAGGAGTTGATATTACATGGCAAATCCAGCTCCAACTATTAATCAAATCAATGCCTTTAATGCCACCCAAGGCACAACCATTGATTTTAACATCATTGGCGGCACTGAATTGGTTAGGAGTAATAGAATTTACATATATGATTTGAGTGATAATAGCTTAATATGTACACACTTATATGTATCTACTGAATCTATCCATGAATTACCAGCAAATACGGATAGTAGTATCGTATATGAAAGTGGTAAATCAAGTGCGGATTTCGTAAATGGCGCACAATATTATGCTCAAATTCAGACTTATACAGATACGGCTGGTACGCAAGGTGGTAGCGGGCTTAGTGTAGCTAAAATGTTTTGGTGTTTGGTTGACCCAACATTAACCATTACAACCATTCCATCGACCATATCCACCACATCATATAATGTATCGGCAACATATAATGCTAATACGAGCGTTGTATCTAATATCATACAACAATATCAATTTAATTTATATAGTGCTACTGGTTCTCTATTACAATCGAGTGGTGTAATTGTTGGGAGTGGTACGCAACAAGGTACGAGTACGGCGTATGATATATCATATAATTTCACTGGATTAAGTGTGGGGAGTAGCTATTATGTGACAGTAAATGTTACGACCACACAAGGCATGAATGTAAGCACTCAAAGCAATACGTTTACAGTTAGCATAGATACGCCTACTCTTGGAGAAGCTACAGTTGTTAATAATGCTTGTGATGGGTATATTAGTGTGACGAGTAATTTGAGTAGTGAGTATGGTGGTAGTGCAAGTGGGGAAATCGCTAGTTTTGTTACAGATTCGGTAAATAATGTTTCATCTCTCAAAGTCTCTCTCTCTCCCATCCAAGACCTACACGGATACGACAGCCCGTGGGTTGGGGGTGCTGGGAAAAATAAATGGTCGGCTGGCGACCAAGACGTTTCGGTGTTCAAGATTGCCAATGTTGACATACCTGCCGCATCATACAACTTTTCTGCGGTTGTTACATCCACAGACACAGATAGCACTCTTTGTGCCGTTATCTTTCGTGACGAAAACAACGAAACGCTTGCGACTTTGTTTATTGACCGTTCAACAGGTAACAGTAGAATGTCACGAAACCTTACGCTGTCTGCAGTTGCAAAATCTGTCGTATTCTATGCGTCAGATTCGTATAACCATAGCATTGGTGATGTAGCAACATTTACAGATATTCAGTTAGAACTTGGCAACACCGCTACAGCCTACGCCCCCTACTCCAACATCTGCCCTATATACGGACATGACAGCGTGGTGGCGAATGTGAGTGGCGTTAATGTTTGGGATGAAGAATGGGAGGTATACGGGGCAAATGGGCAAGTCCGTTCAAAGAACGCAATTCCGCTTGTTGAGGGTGCGACATATTATGCCAAAACCTCAATAGGATTTACACTGTATTTCAAGGAAACGCCAACAGGGTCAACCATTTCAACAAAGAACGTAAACAATGAAACATTTGTTGTCCCGCAAGGTTGCCACTACGCAATGATGTATACCGGAACAGGGTATGGGTCAACCTACAAAAACGATATCAGCATAAACTACCCATCAACAGACCACGACTATCACGCATACGAAGGAGACACCTACACCGCAGACCTACCGCAGACTGTATACGGTGGTACTATAGATGTGGTCAGTGGAGAGTTGGTGGTGGATAGGGCGATGATTGATTTGGGAAGTTTGACATGGAATTGGGCGAGCAATCGAGGTTTCTTTTACAGTCAAAACGTTAACGGTATGAAAGAGCGTTCAAGCGTTGTATGCGAATCATACCCCGAAGGTGTACCTCTTAATGAGGATTGTACCATTGATTGCGGTTACACTGGTTGGTACAATCGCTCGTTTATGATACGGAATGATTCCTACGGTGACGATTATGCTTCGTTTAGAGCATCGCTCAATGGAATAAATGCTGTCTACGAACTCGCCACCCCACAGACCATCCAACTGACACCACAAGAGGTACAGACACTTTTCGGTAGCAACAACGTATGGAGCGAACAGGGGGATGTAGACGTGACGTACAATATTCCTATCACAAATCTCCTTGTTAAACGTCAAGATGTTGATGATGTTAGTGGCGATTGGCTCACATTATATTCACAACCTGTTACACAAGCAAGCGATATGGATTTCACATTTATTGATTTCCTCAACCAATATGGTAAAACATATAAATATGCCCTTGTGCCATTACTTACTCAAACCCAAAGTGGTGTTGAAGTTGAAGTAGAAGGTGGGTATACTGTATCTGATGAAGTGCAGTCTATATTTGATGGTGTGTTTATTGCAGACCGAACTGGTTTGCAAAAGTGTAAAGCGAATGTGGGATATGGTAATGTAGATATGAACCAAACTGTAGGTACGATAACTCCTATTGGTGCGAAATATCCTGTAGTTATTACGAATAGTAAGAATCAATATCATAATGGTTCTATTTCTGGGACGATTGTGCCAGATGATTATTATTTTAACGGTAATTTATCGCGCATTGATATGGTGAATAAACGCGATGAATTAGAGCAATTCTTAACTAATAAACGCGCTAAAATCATCAAGGATTGGAATGGTAAGATATGGCTTGTTATGATAATGGACAATGTAAGTTGTAGCTTCAATAATAACTATGGTATGGGAATCGTAAACTTTAGTACAAATTGGGTAGAAGTTGGCGACCCAACTAATCAACAAGATTTACAAGCGACAGGATTGATTGATGTAGGGGGTGCATAATCATGCCTAATCAAAAGCAATTTGATACCACCTTACAATCCATTCGTAATATAGATTGTAAATTATTCGTTTTGGATTATGACTATACAGTATTAGATGAAATTAGTGGTAAGACGGAATCTGTTTCATTAAGCGTTGATGCAGAGTCAGATATTAGACGCACTGCTAATATTAATATTGCATTAAAAGATGATAGCAGACAAACTAATTCTAACGCCTTTTATTGGCAAGTTGGTAATCCATATTGGTTTGATAAATATATACAGATTTATGTTGCTATACAGGACGTTAATACGCAAGAATATGTATGGGTGAATGAAGGTATATACATGGTTAATTCGCCTACAATATCTTACGATGCTACTACAAATAATTTATCATTTGAAGCAGTTGATTTAATGTCGAAGATGACGGGGTTAAGAAATGGACAACTTGAAGGCATGACATATACCGTTCCTGTTGGTAGTACGATTACAGGTGCGTTAAAGACATTGTTGGTCGAGCAAGGGTTTGATAGATATATTATATTTGACCCACCATATAACTATGTACCACAAGAAATCAAGATAGACATTGGTGGTACGGCGTATGATTTATTGTGTGAACTTAGGGATATTAACGCTAATTGGGAGATGTTCTTTGATGTTGATGGTATATTTCACTTTCAACAAATCCCAAGTGGTAAGGTTATAGTTGACCCAGATAGCGGAGAAGAAGGCGAGCCGACACCAGTAGTTGACCAAACAGTGTGGAATAAGTTGAATGTATCTTATGATTTGGATACCAATTTTGAAGATGTGAAAAATTATATTGAGGTATTAGGAAAGGTGCATGAACCACACGAGTATGGAACGGTTACGATTGATGATAGTGTCTTAAATATGAAACTCACTAATGTTGTAGCAAGTTATCTTAATAACGAATGGATTATTGGTATACCAGTTATTGCTACAGAAGGAGCTACACAACCAGAAGCTTTAGCCACACCGATTGAGCGAATCATTATTACGGATATTGCCAGTACAAGTGTAGCAGACATTACATTAGACACGCCAATTATAGCGGCGAATGAGTATTATTGTGTTAAGTTGATATTCAATGACACGACATGTGAATCGTGCGAATATTTAGGTGCGTTACAGCCAAGAGCCATTGCGTTTGAGAACAACCCAGAATCGCCGTTTTATGTCGGCACATCGACACAATATGAATCTGCTTATGGTAATGTTGTAGATTTTGCAAGCGAAAATGAAGATTATATTGTAGAGTTTCCGCCCGCTATTGCTGGTAGCAACATGGTATTGAACTTATCGCCATGGTGTACGGCAAGTAATTTTAACGCGGCAAGTATTGGTGATACATGGAAGTTTAAGTTAAATATAGCATCTTTGAGTCAATACATCATTACAATGAGTATTATTATGGGTGGTTCGGCAGATACATATTCTATTCGCAATATGGCGAATGAGCGTATTTCTTTAGATTACGCACAAGATTATTTATTAATTGCGACTAAGATATCATCTACCACATTACAATTCAATGTTATGTATTATCCAATGCCAGCAAGCGTATTACCGATGTCAACCACATCTGTATTGAACTTACCAAAATTTAACAAGCAAGTTAGGATGGTATGTGCTGGTGATGAGTATGATAACATATATTCAGATTCTTTAGCAGAACAACGTGCAAGATATGAAGTATACCTACGTTCCAGACTGCATGATAGTATAAACATAACGTCTGTACCTATATATTGGTTGGAAGTAAATGATATCATTGAATATAATTTACCTAATAGTGATAGCGAAGCGGTTGATTTATGGTTGGTCAAATCTGTTAGTACAGACATATCAACCAATGGCACACAAAGTATTTCTGCTATTAGGTATTATCCTTTATATGCAGATATATCAATGACGAGCCAAAGAAGTTAGATAAAAAAATAGGGGTTAATTATACCCCTATTTTTTCGTTTTTTATGTGATTTCTACTACCTTGCAATATTCACACCCATAAGGATGTGCTGGGTCGCCCAATGGGAAATCTTCAATAATTCGTATATCCTCTACAAAATCATAATCAATTACAACGGGTAAGTCTTGTATATACGATGGCATCTTGGTGAGCATATCACATAATTCTTTGACCTTTATGGCGTTTTTTGCTCGTTTTCTTTGTCGTGCAAGCCTTTCTTCATTTTCTATAGTTTTCATTTATTTGTGCTTCCCATACCCCCTTTGCGCTCTTCCACAATTTCTTCCTCATTGTCGCAAGTATAATATTCGGTTATTACACCTTGCACAATTGCTTCTCCGCTTTTTACTTGCAGATGACCAGTAGGCTCGCTGTGCAGATTCATTGGATTGTAAATCTTAATCATAATATGACCTTCATTGTCACCTTCCCAATAATCTGCATCAATAATACCTACAGTATTCATAAGTCTTACGCCTGTTCTAAATCCAATGCCACTTCTTGGATAAATCTGTAAAACCTTATTCTTATCTTCTTCCTTATCACACACCCACCGAATACCAGTAGGGATAATGCCCGCACGCTCCATAGGAATCACAATGTCACCACTTACATAAAAGTCATATCCCGCAGAGTGTTTTGTGGCTCGTTTAGGGAGTGTAATGTTGTCGTAAAGATTGTTGATTTCTTCAAGGTGTTCTTTTGATGGATTTTCAAACCGATATAAGTCCATCATGTCTTTTGTCCATTGTTCTCTGCTAATTTTTTCAAAATGCATTATTGATATTCTCCTTTTGATTATAAAAAGTTATAAAAGTCGTTAAAGAAATCTTCTAACAAATAGTACGGAGATTCATTTTCAATAGGCTCAAGGGTGAGTTCAATATATTTATCTGGTTTTCCATGCAACCTTACTTTTTTCTTAACTACGTTTGGCTTTCTGAATCCTTTTCCTTTGGGTTTTTTTTCTTTGTGTCCGCTGATTGGACAGATATTGGTGTATGGAGTGTATGTAATTGGTTTGTTCTCCCAAATTACAGCATTATCTTTCTCGCTATATTCATTTGCGTTGTGAACATACTGTTCCAGCATTTCGTGTACCGTCTTGTTGCCATATTTTTTCTTTAGTACACATAGCGCAAAGCCAAGTTCCTTGTTATATGTATCTCCTTTTTCACATACAGATACGGTCTTTGTACCATCATTCCAAAATACGATAGTTGCTGGTGGTTTGTACATGATTTTCTTAATTGTCAGCATTATTTTTCTCCTTTTCTATTCCTGTTAATTCACTAAACTTTGGTAATGTTAATATCCAATCACAAAACTTACGCCATTCTGGTAATCTGTGATTATGACGCTGATACCACATGGTTTTAAGCTGTCCATAGTTAGTCACAATGTGGTCAGTCAATTCAAGACCAGATGGGATGCTGTATAATAGCTTCAAATAGTTTTCTGTTGTCTGGTCACGATTATATATCTTCGCCAGTTCAAAGACCCTATGTTTTATTATCCAGTCAACATAATTGTTAAATGGTGTATCTCCTTCAAGTAGTTGTGAAATCCTATGCATGGTAGATTGTCCACTTACAATATCTGCAAAATGGTATCGTTCAAATTCGACCCACATCTTATTACTGCATGTAAGGTCAAAGCTGACAAGGATGCCATGTAGAAAATTATCATGTGCAGACCCACGCGGTTGACTGCCTAACTTTTTCACAGTGTTAGTAACGTCGCTGTTAAGTTTGTCTACGTCTGCTGACATAGGATACTTACTTGCTTTGATAGCGTTTTCTAAGTTATATACATTATAGTTAGTTATTTTCATTTATCGCCCCTTATTTTTAGATTTAAGCGGTTTTTATATTTGGTTGATTAACTATATCACTTTTACATAAAAACCGCTTAGAAATTGATTTAGTGGGTTAAAAGTCACATTTTTTAGGGTTAGTCACATTTAGACCAACCACACGCCTTGCATATATTGCACCCCCCTTCAAACACAAGGGGTTCTCCACATTCTGGGCAAGTTGGTTTTGTCGTCAAGTCTTCTATTTCAGACTTACTATCTTCATACCAACTTTCTATCATCATGTTGTGGTCGCTATCGTCCCAAATTAAATCATCTTCTGATTCTACACCATCAAACAGCCTGTCATTGATTTTATTGCAAAGTTCTTCGACAGCATATCCGATTGCTGATGGACATGACGTTCCAATAGATGTGTCGCCCTTCTGTATTTTCCTTGCTCTATATGCTGGGCATGAATGTACCTTTTTAAGTTGCTTGATAACTTCACCTACATCAATGCCACCCCGTAAGCATAATGAGATTAGTCTTGATATGGCTTCGAGATTTCTTGCACAACCACCGCCATCGCCCATAGCAATAAAGTTTTCAAGTGGCTTTCCAGTAAAATCATCAAAGAAAATTTGCTCTGAGAAATCTCCACAACCATTAACGATTTTACGTTTATATCCTACAAGGTCATCGTCTACGTTTATAATATCGCCACGACGTAATGTTGCAAAGATATCATCGTTGTTTGTAGTTGTATCGTTTGGTGTATCTTCGGTGGTTAATATACCTAACCTCTTACACCCATCTCTGAAAACCGTAATCCCCTTTAATCCTTGTTCCCAAGCATACATGTATAGGTCTTTCACATCGTCAATGGTCGCGCTATTAGGTAGGTTCACTGTTGAACTAATGCTTGCATCAATATGCCTTTGCCATGTTGCTTGCATGTCAATTCTGTTGCGATACGGAATCTCTGCGCTTGTTATGAAGTATGATGGGAGTTTGGTTTCGTCTTCACCATACCCATGTTCTTGTAGATATTCCCACGCAATAGGAGTAAAGATTTTATACTCTTTTTCTTCACCATGTAACGATTCGGTTCTACGTGTATAGTAGTTAGCGAAGATTGGCTCTACGCCACCACTAATGCCAAGCATGGTTGATAATGTGCCAGTTGGTGCTATTGTAAGGAGTTGTGAGTTGCGTAATGGTGCGCTAATTCCAATATGGTTTTTATAAAATTCCGACTCCCATACTTTGTCGCTAAACATTGGGTATTCACCCTTGTTTTTAGCGATGGTCATTGATGTCTCTAACGCCTCGTTAGCTAAATTCCAACCTATATCGTCGCATATCTCTAACGATTCTTCACTGCCATAAGTCACGCCTAATTTAATAAGCATATCGGCTAATCCCATAATACCTAATCCAATCTGTCGCCAATCACGTACAGAATCACGTTGTACTTCCAACGGGTGTAATGGCAGTCCTTCATCAAGAACATCGTTTAATCCATATACGGCGATTATTACAGCCCTACGAAATTCGTCCATATTAAATTTTGGTTGACCGTTGATTGTTTCAACAAATGCGGCAAGGTTTAACGAACCAAGTAAACACGAACCACCGCTTGGTAAGGGTTCCTCCGCACATGGATTTACACCAGCATACTCAAAAGCATCATCTTCGCTAAGTAAATTATATGATTTTACTCTATCCCAAAATAGAAATGCTGGTTCGCCATAATCCCAATTCATATAACAGAATTTATCGAATAGTTCTTTTGCTTTAATTGTTTGTTCAATTGTTTCACCAGTCTCTTCTCTAGTAAAAGATAATGTATATGTAGCATCATCTTTTACCGCTTGCATAAACTCATTGGTTACACGAATAGATAAGTTGGCTTTTGTAATTTTATCAAGGTCGGATTTGATTGTAATAAAATCTTCAATATCTGGGTGGTCACATGATACTGATATCATTAATGCTCCCTATGTGGACTATATCTTAACTATATATTTATAGCCTTGGATGCTATTGTGGTTATTAAGTAATATCGCTATTACTCCACTAGTCTCTACACCTTCCTACTCTGTAGGCTCGGCACGGTATTGACCATCTTTATGGCTTTCACCGTTTTCTTCCAATTCTAGACGCAGAGCATTATATTTTAGATATTTTCTATGTAAGATAATAAAATCATTATCTTTATACAAATGGTCACAAAATTTTAACACATCATTTTTACTTGAGAAACTTAGAACGAAGCACTTTGACCCGTCTGATTTTGGCTTTAATTTTGTTGCTATGCCAACCTTGTTAAGTAGGTATTGTTGTACTCCTTCAAGCATTTTGTATTGTGAGGTAAAGGATATCTTTTGCCATATTCTATCTTTATCTTTTCTTCTGCCCCACGTAATACAACCTTCTGCATCGAAGAAACCTTGTATCATGTATTTTTCTAAGTCTTCTCTGATTCTTGGATAATGTCTATCAACCTTATTATATCCACCAGAAAACTTGGTAATGTCAGTGATTTTTTTTATCACTCTTGCTGATGGAAATTGTTTTTTTCTTTTATCAAACTTTGTATTGACTAAAATGTTCCCGCCAATAACAGATTGTATAAAATCCACCACTTCTTTATCTTTTAGTGCGACACATATATCGGTGTTTGTGTGATTAATGTTAGCGTCGCCTAATATGAATCCTAAGCAATAAGCCTTTTCTTTTGTGTCAATCTTATTAAATTTATAATTTGGTGTTTTGTGATACTTATTCATATCATCCAACCCATACTTATGAATCCAATAAGATATTGTATTATGGTGCAAACCCGTTAGTTTTTCTATTTGCCTTGTCGATAAACCATTTTCCAAATATTTTGTTAAAATTTCCTTATTCATTTGTAACTCCTTTACTTTTACACATTTCAAGTGAGTAATATCTAATTATTTACGTCTTCCATTTTGCCCTATCAACTCTGTAGTTAATGAATATAAATCCATAAACGAGACAGCACCACTTGTTTCTTTGGCGGCGTTATTGATATGTGCGCCCTTTGGAGAAAGTTTGCTGATGTCAATTCCACATCCACCGCCATAACTAAATGTTCTGGCAAGACTTTTAGCACAATCAAATATAGATTCTAAATTATCTTCTGGTGGTGGAATAACGTAGCAGTTGGAATATGTTACCTTCCTACCATCTTTATATGTACCACGATTAGATAAGATTCTCCCAGCAAACAAGAATTTTTTAGACAAAATAAGTTGTTTGATATCTTCATCGCCGCCGCTTACTCTGTCAACCCATTCGTCAAACGACTCGTTATTGTATCGGTATTTCTTTTCCCATATATCAATACCGATTTGGTTTTCTTCACCTAACCATTCTTCTAGTCGTTTCCTTGTAATGTCGTCCATATATGCTCCTTTCGTTGAATATTCTATATATATTATATCACGAAAGAGCTTCTATGTCAAGCATAAAAACTCTTTCAGTCTAGTTTTTCTGTTATCATCACCAATATGTTCAATGGCTTCTCTGATAACATCTGGGTCTGCAATTTCAATTAATTTTGTTGTCATTCTGGTTTGTGATGTATATAAAAGTTGTCTGTTCCATGCTCGCTCATGTGCTGGTATTACTACGTTGATAATATATTTACACTGAGAACCTTGAAATTTGTATGGATTACTTGCGTAGGCGAGTAACAGATTGTTGATATCGGCTTTTGTATAGATAATATTTTCGCCATCAATATCTACAACCAAATAATTTCCACCAAGCTCTGCGTCATATTGTAATGCTTTGACGACACCCGTTTGCCCATTGAACACAGCGGTTTCTTGCGTGTAGTCAAGCAGACCATCATCGTCCCAACCTATATCCAAATAATTATCACATTTCATGGCGTTATAATTGTTCTTGATGTTCATTACAAGGTCATTAACGTGAATGAATACTGGTGTATTGTTATGCTTTGTCTTTAAGCAATTGTTATCATTAACAGGATTCAATCGCTCTTGGATAAGGTTATTGATATGCGTTGCTCCAAATGCGCCTATATTATAGGGTACTAAGACCATAATATCATGTGGGGATATTCCATCTTCTACAAGCTCCATATATGTATCAATGATTTGGTCAAGTTCATAATTGAAATTGATAAACCTATAATCTTGTTTATCACCTAATGTAAATTCTTCTTCATTAAGTTGTTCTTCGTTCAAGTAAAACTTACCTTGCCTTGTAAGTGTGGAGATGTAACTTGCTCCACCTTCTTCAAATCTAAAGCATTTTGTTAATGTACATTTTGGAATGATACCACTTTCGCCCATATCTTTGAACACACGTCCTAATCCGATAGATGGAATTTGTGCAGAATCGCCTACAAACAATAATCTACAATGGGCGAGTGGCTCGCTATTGATTATCATGCTTATAAGGTCGATGCTAAGCATTGATGATTCATCAATAATTAATACGTCCTTATCGTTCAGTTGATTGCCTAACACCGCACGATGGATTGTACTCGCTGGTCGTCCAGTTTGTTCTGATAATCTACTCGCCGCCTTTCCAGTGGGTGACATCATAATATATGTCATATCATAATGCTCAATCATCTGAATAAGCGCCATGAGTGACGATGTTTTTCCTGTACCACTTGGGGCATCGAGCATCACCACATTGGATTCGCAAAAGACCTTTAACACATTTTGTTGTTCTTCCGTCAACGTGCCATCCTTGATGGTGGTATATGATTGCCAATCCCAATCTAATACATCATTATGTTTTGCCTTTTCTTTTAAGAAGTTGGCAATCTCTAATTCTGCATTATACGTTGGGGTGCGTTGCAGTATGTTTAATCTTTCGTCGTATACAATGATATCAGATTGAATCGCAACGTCTTTCAATGTGGGTACAACATCGTTGTCTATAGTGCGAATGTATTGCGCTAATCTAATCGCATCAACATAGGTAGACCCTTCTGCTTCAAATGTAGATATCGCATAATCCATCATAAACTCAATGCGCTCTTGTTCGTATTTCCATTTGGTGGCATATGATAAGATTTGTACGTCACATTGTCTAAAGCTTCTATGACAAATTTTAATCAAGCAATGATATGGATGATTTTCCATTTCTTGCACAACGTCGTCAACGTTCTCGAAATAATCTAACAATGCTACACATTCCATTGGCTTCAAATCGTATTGCTTGATTTTGCTACGCAAGATAAATGAGTTGTATTTCCCATCAACCTTGCGAATATATTGCGTCAACCTCTTATCTGATACGTTGTATATGTTATGTACATTGATTTCGCTTGTTTTGTTGCTAAGAATCAACCTAATAAAATTTGGATATGCATCATGCACATATTGAGCCTGTTGCTTTGTCATAATCTCTTGCAATAGCTCAAATTCCATATCGTCGTCAATATCGCTTGCGTTGCTAAAAGATAATGATGGGATATCTTCAAGCAAATACTGCATACCATATCTTGAATTTGGCAATTCGCTTACTTCTAATGTGTATGTTTTATGTAAGATTAAGCGATGGTCGGTGTCTTTGATAGTGATAGTATGATATCTTGGATTGATTATGAGATTATCATATTCACCTATTGGGACGCAAGCCAAAAGCTGAAAATTCTCGTTTTTATGTATTAGTCTTACTACTTCACATTCAATTAACATTAATCTTCGTATAACTCCTGTAATTTATAATCGCACCATTTTATAATCCAATTCTCTACATCTTCGTCTGGGTGGGCTTCAAGCCAACGCAATCCGCATGATTTGAATTCAAAACATGGTTCTTTTGCGTTATATTCTAAATGCCCTACGCTATAACAATATTCTGTAAAAATCTTTCTTTTGCCGTCAAGTAAGTCAATAGCTTCAGTGGGGGTGTCGTAAGACTCCCATTTCACCACATCGAAGGTTGGCGGTGTATCTGTTGGTGGTTCACCAAGATATGATACATCTCGAATTTGAAAACCTTTATATCGCTCTGTATATTCTTTTACCATTTATAACATCACCACCATAGTTCCGAAAATAAGACATAGCATTGCTATGCCAGACATGGCTAACTCTCGCGGAGCATAATCGCCTTTCGCCATTGTTCTACCAATAATGCCACCGCCTATTGCACAAAATATAAACCCTATAATATCTATAAACATTTTTATACCCCACCTTTTGTTGTTTTAATAATTTCGTTTTGGGTTGTTTCTTTTTCTTTGATTGAATTTATCCAATGCAGAATGGTGTTTTTACAATCTTCCCATCCATCATTATATCCATCTTTTCGTCCATCGTTATATCCAGCTTCATATGCGTCTGTACCTTCATACGCTCTTTTAGCCCTTGTCATTTTTATCTCCTTTTCTTTTAAGTCGTCGTTTCATATTATATAGAAAATCGTATAAATGTATGTACTTGAAGTTAAACCACATGCCTTTAGCTCTATACCACGGTGTACCGAAATAATCTATAATATGCCACTTTTTATAATATGCCAAATCAACGCCGCAACCAAACGCAACTTTATATTTATCACCGTTATACTTCATGTGACATACATAATAGTCATGGAATCGTTTTGGCTTAACGGTGATTTCAACGTCTTTGTGGTTAGATTCTGTCCAAGCCCGCCACTTCTTCCAACCTTCAAATCGTTCGTTGCCAAAAAAGATGGTATCATTGTCGTATGAAAAAGTTGGATTGTATATTCGCATGACGTTTTTATAAAACGCCAAGACAAAATCTTTGTCACCTATATACGCGAAATAATTACCTACAAGTGGGTCTTCGATATCTAAATCACTATCATCCCAACCAACCATATCTTTCATGTCGGTAAACATATCTGTGGAGATTAATTTCCCATTTTTCCACGCAATAGCGCCATAATCTATCATTGCCATTATATATACTTCTCCTTTGATTTAGTATACATATTATATCACATATTCTTAGATTTGTCAAGCCTAAATTCATCACGTAACGAAATAATATCACGCTTTGAATAATCCCATCTTTCTTGCTTAGTTAATGTTACGAATTTTTCTCTACACCAACCGTAAAAATAATTTGATTCTACAGATTGCAACGCGCCAGTAAAGTTGATGTTACCACTACGGAAAATTTTAACAGCCGCGCCACGCAACATCTTCCATTCGTTATAATACGGTGTCTTGAGTTTGAACATAAATCCGTTTGCATCTTCAAACACATAGCCTTCAATGCATTTATCATCAATCCTATCTGTTGTATGCTCAAAGTCTGGTAATGTAGCGTTAGCAATATAACGACTAAGTTCTTTGTAATCAGATATAATATCAGCAAGATATTTATATTTCAATCCGATATTGTCAGCCACTTCACACATCGCTTCATATGGGAATTTATTAAATTTAATATCATTATGAATGATATCTAACAAGATGCATTCGTTATTTTTATATTTGATAATATGTGGGTCGCGTTCATTGTCAATGACTTCAAATACAAACGATACCTTATTGTCATATGAGAACTTTCTAATTTCTTCTGCAACATTAGCATCATAAAGGTTATATAAATTTTCTTTAAGCATTTGGGCGTGGTCGCCATTCAATGTTGATTTGCTTGCAAAGATAATATTACCATCATGGTCTACAGATACAATACCTAAAAATCCATTCTCTTTAATATAAGCTCTAACAGGAAATACAAGATTACGAGATAATGATTCTGGTTTTGTTTCGCTTACTTCATTAAGATTAAAGAATTTTTCATATCCCCTTGCTACTACTTCATTATGCTCTGTATCAATATATAATCCCCTTGCTTTGGTGGTAATACCATCCCATTCTTTATTTTCAAAGGCTTTACGTGTAAAGTTAAAAGAGGAAATGTTGCCAAACTTCTTTTCATCAACAAATTTAGACGCTCTCATGTATTCAATCACAGAAGCAACATCACTATTTTCAATTTCATTATTAGATTTAGAGATATGTTCTGGCAATCTATAAACGTCATTTTTAATTTCATGGGTTTCATATTCTATTACTCCAGTATGAGATTTATAGAATGTTACTGCACGTAAATGACCACCAAATTCTACGTCTCCATTCAAATTAAACGTCGCTTCATTTACTTGAATAAACTCATTGGTTTCATTACGATGACCATGGACTTGATAAAAACTATCTGTGGTCGTGGATAAAAACGCTTGGTCTACATCGTGCGAATCTTTATAATCACCAACGCCCTTAATCATTTGTTCTGTAGCGATGAATGTAAGATTGTCTGGCATTGTACTTAATCCACCATGCGTAACTAATACATTTACATCGCCATAAGTAAAGTATGAGCATTGTCCAAGGCTTCTGCAAAAGCTTCTTACATCTTTCTTGTTTACGCCAGCCGCATCGAGTTTTGTTTGTGTGATTTTCTTAAATTCACTTGATGCAATTTCGTCATCATTTGCCCAATTACGCAAATGCGCTTCGTGGTTTCCTTCGAGAAAATACACGTTGTTATGGGTGCGTTGTAACTCCATTAAATACTCAATGGTTTCTACGTTCTCTAATCCACGGTCAAGATAATCGCCCAAGAAAATAAAATATTCATTTCCGTTGATGTCAACATTGTCCATGAATTTTCTTAGCGCTGTATAACAACCATGAATGTCGCCAATGATATGCACCTTAT
>ODAI012865882.1_pt1 | contig 98191 bp, 82 predicted proteins | sample 1539321 | NCBI WGS metagenome assembly ODAI01 (sample SAMN02144231, study PRJEB22623) | gut metagenome | biome: sheep rumen | host: Ovis aries | place: New Zealand | reverse complement strand
GAAAACAATCGAGCTTTAATAGGAGTCTATCATGGCAGTAAAAAATATTGCAATCGGAACAGGAAGACGAAAAACATCTGTTGCCCGCGTATTTGTTCGTGAAGGCTCAGGAAAAATCGTCGTAAACGGCAAAGATGTCGCTGACTACTTCGACACAGAAGCTGAGGTCCGCACTGTTCATCAGCCGCTTCTCGTTACAAATTATGCTAACAAATACGACATCTTGATTAATGTTCAGGGTGGCGGTGTAAAAGGTCAGGCTGCGGCTTGCTTGCACGGAATTTCTCGTGCTCTCTTGCAGATTGATCCAGATGCTCGTGCATCTCTCAAGGCAAACGGTTACCTTACACGAGACAGCCGAATGGTAGAACGAAAGAAGTACGGTCAGCGTGGTGCTCGCCGACGCTTCCAGTTCTCAAAGCGCTAAGATTTATCTTTTGCTTGTACAAATGCCTGCAGCAATGCGGGCATTTTTTGTTTAGCTGTGTGAGCTGTAAGAACGATGACAGAAGAAATCAGCAACGAAACTGTAAAATCAGCGATTCAGGTTGCTGCGCGTTCTCTTGCCAGAACAGAACAGTGCAGGGCCTCTTTAGAACGAAAACTCCGCCAGAAGGAATTTGATGAAAATTCTATTTGCCAGGCATTGGACTTTCTTGAAAAAAAACGATATCTTGATGATGAGCGATATGCGTCGTCATGGGTGAGAAATCATTGTGCTTTTAAACCTCAAGGAAGCATTCGCCTGATAAGGGAATTGTGTGTTCGTGGTGTTTCAAAAGACATCGCTACAAGAGTCGTGAAGTCATATTTCGAGACTGTTGATGAAACTGAATTGTGCCACCTTGCTTTTCAAAAATTAGTTTCTAAGAATAAAAGTGAGCAAAAAATAATAAAATCGCTTGCAGATAGCGGATTTTCATATAAAATAATACAGTGGATATTTAAAAATAAAGAAGGTTTTGATAGTGGCGCAGAATGATAATAAACCTGTCATGTATTCAGCACTTGAAGTTGCTAAGTTATGTGGCGTTGTTAATCAGACGGCAATAAACTGGATTCGCAAAAATCACTTGAAAGCATTCAATACTCCAGGTGGTCAATTCCGTGTGTACCCTGAAGATTTGGTCGAATTTATGCGCTCTCGTAGCATTCAAATTCCACCAGAATTGATTCGCGTGTGTTACGGAGAATCTTATGTTTCTCGAAATTTGATTATCGTTGATGATGACCGTGGCTTAAATACTGTTTTGGCTCGCTTTGTAGAAAAAAGCCTTGATTCTGTTTCCGTATTTCAGGCTTTTGATGGCTTTGAAGCTGGTTCCATTATGAGTGAAAAACAGCCAGGTCTTGTTATCCTTGATCTTGACTTGCCGGGTATCGATGGTTTTGATTTGTGCCGGAGAATCAATGAGAGTGATCGTTTTGGAAAACCTGCAATTGTCGTTATTACGGCTCTCGAAAATGAGGAAATCGAAGAAAAAGTAAATTCTTTAGGTGTATATGCTTTTATGAAAAAACCTCTTGATTTGGTAAAAATCACCGATATTGTAAAAGAAATACTTGACCGATGAAAAAAATTCTTTCCTTATGTTTTCTTGGCGTGACTCTTTCTTCCCTGCTTTTTTCGCAGACAAAGACTGTCACCGCAAAATCTTTGATTGACGCAGCCTCAAAAAAATCATCTATCGAAGAATCACTTTCCTATCTTAAAAAAAATGTCTCTTCTGTTACGGTAAATGCTGAAAAAAGGGCAGTTTATGCTTTCCTTGCGGCTATTCTCGAACAGCAGGGACAATATGCCGAAGCTCAAAAAAATTATGTTCAGGCAGCTTCAATTCAGGGAAGTGCGGATTCCGTTGTGGCTGGTGTTCCTAACAAGAATTCAGAGCAGTTGGTTATTGATGCGGTAAGGTGCTCTTTGTCGGCCGGTGATTATTCCAGTGCCGAAAGTTATCTTAATTCTGCTGTCCGAAATTCAAAAGATGAAAAAATCCTTGCTTATGTGAAACTCTATGAGCAATGGAGCGCCTTGTGTAAGGCGAAAAACGAGTCTGAAACAAAAGAAAGTATCGCTCTTTTAAAAACTTATGCCACATTGGATTCGATGAAGAGCCTTCGTCCGTCAATTTTGCTGACACTTTGGCATCTTACTGGAGAGGCTCAATTTTCCGAAAACTTAAAGAAAAACTTCCCGAAAAGCATGGAAACTGCCATCGTAAAAGGGGAGGTACAGACATTCCCGACACCTTTCTGGTATTTTGTTCCTAGGAGCGGCGTTGATTTGCCTGAAATCTCAAATGAAGGCAGTCTTGCTCCTGTTGTGACAAGCGCTAATCTGGCAACAGAAAAAAGCGAAAAGGCAGTTCGGCTACAGCTAGGTCTTTTTAGGGAAGAGGCGAACGCAAAGGCATTGGTTGACCGGGTTGCCGCTAAAGGATTTAAGGCTCAGATTACCACGGAAATTCGCCCCAGCGGAACAAAGTATTATCTTGTCGTAGTTAATGAAAATTCAAAAGGCACTGTAGGTGAAGAATTGCGGACGGCAGGATTTGACTGTTACCCTTTGTTTGAGTAGATTTTGGAGTGATTTTTATAGATGCGGAGACTTTTTTGCGCTTGCTTTATTACATTTTGTTTCTCTCTTTTTGCACAAGAGGCTGAAAAAGATTTGAGTCAGGATTATCTTGCGAAATCTTCTATGCCTGTAAATGCCGTTGCATGGACTCGTGACGGAAAGTATTTTGCGACCAGCTGGAACAATTCTATAATTCTTTGGAACGCAGGCTCTAATACAATTGCGGCCGTTTATTCTAATTCGGTAGCAGAAAGTTCAAATCCGATGGCAAATGTGATTTCACTTCAGTTTACAAGCGATGGTCGGTATATGCTGAGTCTTCGCGATGACAATACGATTCTTATTCACGGAGTCGGCTCAAACACAGACACTACTTTAATCAGCGGAACTGGCGAGGCTATGAGGGGGGCTGTTTACGCAGGCGATTACAGGGTAGTTCTTCCATTGGACGGAAAGAGCCTTTACGAAAGTTTCAGGCTTGCGGAAACGGGACAGTATATCATCGAGGAAAAATTTTCTTTGGATGAGAATCCATGGGCTTTGAGTGCGAGTCCGTCTGGAAAGCTTCTTTTGCTGACTATGGAAAACGGAGAGGTCAAACTTATTGACTCAAATTCTTGGACTGAAATCTCTTCGTTCAAACGATATACCCTGTCGCGGATAAAACCAAAATTTGCCTCGGACAGCGTTCATTTTTTGGCGGCGGAAAATCCGAATACTCTTTCAGTCTCTTCGATTACAGATGAAAATTATTTTTATACCATTGAGGAGCCGAGCGGATTCTCCTATGCGGCTGAATTTTCAAGTGATGCATTAAAAGTTGTCGCGGGGCTTAACTCAGGAAAAGTCAAAATCTTTGATATCGAAACAGGAGCCGAGGAAAAATCCTTCCAACTTATGTATGGTGACTCCGCGAAAAGCCTTGCATTCAGCCCGGATGATAAATATGTTATCATCGGTACGGAAAAAGGCTATATTTACCGTTGGGTTCTCAACGGCGAGGATTTTGTGCCAGAGAATGATGACGATGATAATAAATTGCAGAATGCGCTTTTACTTGGAGTTGGCTACGGACGTCTGAATTCGGAGTATTACTCTGGTGAGTATATTTTAAGTATTGGCTATAGAAATTACTTTAAGTCTCCCTTTTTCTATGGGGTGGATTTTTCATTTGGAGTCGGTGCTCCTAACAGTGAATTTCCATACACTTATTCTGTCGCTGGTTCATCTTTGAATGCGCCTTATGTATATTCGCTTTCTGCTGGTCCTTGTATCGGACTTGCTTATTATAATGAAAATCTTGATTTAACAGTTTTTAGCGAGGCTATGCTTGGAGTTAATGGCCGGATTTTGTTTAATAATAGCCTGAATTATGGTCATGCCAGCGATTTTAAAACAGGCGTATATGCTGAAACGGATATCGGACTTCAATGGCATTGGATTCGGGCATGGGGTGGAATCAGATATGACACCAATTTGCATTGGCTGGGAAAAATTCATCTAGGTGTGGCGATTCCTACAAAAAGTTTCAAAAATAAAAAACAAAAATAAAATTTTCCCTTTCATATAGGCTCACTGCCTTTTTCTTAAAGTTTTCTTATTTTTCTGCCGATAATACTTATTGGAATTTTCTTTATATTTTAAAATTACAATGAGGTTTTAAAGTTCTGCCGGTGTTTTTGTCGGTGTGACTGAAGTATGAAAAAGTCTGTCACTTGGCTTTCACTCAGTTTCATTTTTCTCATCTTAATTCTGTCATGTAATACATCTATTGATGATATGTTGACGCAGTATAATTCTGGTTTTGTGCCTGTTTCTTATACTTATACAACTGATGAAAATTCTGCCGAAGTTCCTGTTTATGAGCCAGGTGATGCTGGTTTTTATGCTGAGGATATGCTTTATCCGACTTATGTTATTTCTCAAAACTCAACCTTGAATCTTGCAGGACCAAGAAACTGTTCTCGCTATACATGGACGATGACAGACCCGGATGATGAAAAAGATATAGAACTTCCGATAACTTTAATGAATGGATACACAAAGACTGGGCGAAAATATGTACTTTATGTTCCTTTGTCTGGATTGTATGCGAGCAAAACCTTTAAATTAAAATTGACTGTTCTCGGAAATGACGGACACTTATATACAGATACTTGCGGAATATCTGTGTATAAAGATTATTATTTCAATGAAAGCTCTAACCGTAGCATTGTTTTATCAGATTTGACGAATGATTCTTCTGAGTTTTCAAGCAGGATGATTCTGCCTGATTCATATTCAATTTCTGACAGCGATTTGCATTACTATCTTTATGCAAAAAGTGCGGTAACAGGTGCGATTTTTGGACCGAACAAAGTGAGTGTTACGGCAGATGGTGAAAATCCGCAGCGAGGTTCTGTGCTTGTTGATTTGCCGAAATCTAATTACTATCTTACGCTATTTTGTACGAAAGGAATACCGGAGAATGAAGCATCTACAGAGGTCATAAAAGCTTCTTCTGTTTTGATTGGATATGCAAGTGCCGATACACGCTATAATCAGGATGTTGTTTTCTATATGGAAGGTGACGAACTGACTCGTGCTGGATATGCGTCTTTGAAAATTTATACGGATGGCTGGTCTTTGTCAGCTACGGAATACAGCACATTCTCCGTTTCGGCAGAAATCTTAAACTCAGACGAGAGTGCTGCAGATATTGGTTATACGACAAATCTTTCAGATTCAAATTTAACGGCAAATTCTCTTCCAAGTTTGGCAAATCTTATATTTACTGCTGCGCCAAACACTTATTTACTGAAAATCAGCTTCTCGGATGGAGCACGGACATTCACCTGGAGTGATTTGATTGTGATTAATCCTGGGAGCACTACGGAAGCGACCGTTGGTCTACCTCTTATAATCTTTTCAGATGAAGGAGGTGGATAGTCGTGAATGAAAAAATAAATAAGCCAAATATAGTAAGGAGGGAATGAAAGAATTAAAAATATAATTTGGTTGTTTCACAACCTACAACTTATTTGGATTGCACTTTTGTCAATAAACAAAAAACTTTTACTAATGGAGGCAAAATATGAAAAAAATTGCTAAAATTACCGCTTTAGCGGTTGGTTTGTTCGCGCTTCTTTTTGCAGGTTGTTCGGATATTTCAACAGCCGATGCAACTATTAGCACGACACCTTCTTCAAGTAGTGATTCATACAAATCACTTACTTTGGGTGTAACTTCAAGTTCTAATCTCGTAGATTTCTCTGGAAGTTCTGATGACGGTCGTACAATCTTGCCGACTGCTCAGCAGGTTGGAAACTTGTACTTTTATTTGTGTTCAAAAAACAACACGGCGAAGGCAACTGCTTACGCCGCTCCTGTAAATGTCACCGTAACAGCTGACACAACCGACACGACTGGACGCACGGGAACGGTCGTAATCAACCTCAAAAAGGCTGACTATGACTTCAAGTTGTATGCTGTCGCGAAGGGAAGCAACACGACGGCTCCAACTTATGCAACGGAAGCGGCTGTGCAACTTGATGCGGTTCTCGTAGGTTATGCGAACGCCGACATCCGCACTGATGATAAGGTTGATTTCTATCTTACATCAGAAGGTCTCACAAAGAACGGAAGCGTTTCTTTGAAGTTGTACACTGACGGTTGGAAACTGTCTGACTATGAGGGTTACTCTCCATCTGCGAAAATCACTTTCACAAAGAAAACAACGATGGACAGCACTACATATAACGCAGGAGACACCTACTCAGGAAGCAACAAAGATTTCTCTGCAACTAATGACCCGGCAAATCCGTTGGGAGATTCAGTACCGTCTACCGCAAACTACACGGTAACGGTCGCACCAGGCACTTACAACTTTGAGGTTTCATTTGCAGGCTCTGGAACAGGAGCAAAAACCTACACATGGTCTGACCGCCTCATCGTTCTTCCTGGACAGGCAACTGAGCAGACAATTGGAATTCCTTTGGTTATCGCTAAAAAACCTGCCGCTCCGACTGATTTCAAGGCTGGCTACATTGACCCAACGAACGACACAACTCAGTACTACACGGCAGAATTCGTATGGAACGGCGAGTCTATCGACAACGAAGAGAAGTTTGTTCTTCAGTTGATGAGCTTGCCGGCAACAGTCACAGACACTTATCTCACGACTTACAATACCGCTGTCACTAATGCTAGCGCTACTCAGACGGCATTGCAGTCCGCTTGGGATACTTTGAGTTCTTACGCTGGCACAGGTTCTGTAAAAGAATACTCAAATGACTTCTATGGCGATGAGTATGTATGGGTCGCAGGCTCATTGCAGAAGAACAACTCAATGGCACAGTTCAAGCTCTTGCTCGGAAGCCGATATGTCGCTCGTCTCTGCGCACGAAACGACGCAGGTGACTCTGACTGGGCATACGCAACGCTTAACACAGCGATTACCGCAGATGCTGGTACTGGTGCTGTTGCCGCAAACAAATTCACTTCAATTTCTATCAACCGATTCCGAGTTGAGTATGATTTGAGCGGCGGAACTTTGAAAGACAAGAGCGATGCTGATGTCGATACGGTCTACTACTACTGTCAGGAATTCAAGACGACAAGCGGAAGCACGACAACGGGCGGTATTGAAATCATGGATGCAAGCGGAAAGGCAGACTACACATTCAATGTAACGAATGCAACCCCCGCCGTTACGGTTGAAGAACCTAAACTTACTTTGAGCGGAAGCACATGGACCAACTGGCTCTTGAACAACGCAAACTACAACGAGGTCAATGTTTCTCCTGAGAATTACGGCGGATACGAAAGCCTCATCCTTGTCGCTAACTTCGCCACAATCGGAACAATCACCATCCATGACGATGCAAATTATGTAATTAAAGTTGCAGACCTTGCATCTACGTCATCAGGAAGCGGAACAGCCGCAACATTCAGCGGAACCTACCCTGTCGTAAAGATGATTGCAAGCCAGACTGACGATGACACACTGACATGGACTTTGACATATCCAACTGGCGTTAAGTATGACAAAGTGACATTGCTTCTTACAAGCACTGATGGTCAAACCCATTACAATCTTGGTAACATTACAAATGTCACCACAACAGGCGCTACCACAACAGGCACATTCACAATTCCTGTCAGTGAGTACAAGAAAGGTGTTTATCAGGCTGTAATTTCAGCTTGGACAAGCATTAAACCTCAGGATCCGTACACAACAAACATCACGCTTACAATTACAGACTAAGCGATTGTTTCAGGCATGGCATAAGCCATGTCTGGTTTTCAAAAAAAGCCGTGTTTTGGGATGCTTTCCCAAGACACGGCTTTTTCTTCAATGCGGACTGAAATTTTTTTCTTTTTTTGCTATAATTTCTTTAAATGAGACGCTTTTTTCTTTCTGCGATGATTTTTCTTTCGGGGCTTTGCTTTTGCGAGGGGGCTTTTGTGGCTGGCGAAAAAATCCTTGAGACTGTGGATGACGAATTGGATTCTTCTTTTTATATAACTGAAATTTCCGACGAGCTTTTTGCGAAAATGTGGGGCAAGTCTTACAAGGAAAACTGTACGATTCCCCGTTCGGAACTCCGCTATCTTCATCTTCTTCACAAAACGCAGGACGGTTCCACGAAGGAAGGGGAGCTTGTCTGCAATGTAAAAATCGCCGACACTCTCCTTGAGATTTTCAAAAAACTCTATGCAGCGGGCTACCCGATTGAAAAAATCCGCCTGATTGACGAATATAACGCGGACGACGAGAAATCCATGAGCGACAACAACTCGTCCTGCTTTAATTTCCGCTTTATTTCCCACACGACCACGGTTTCAAAGCATGGCTCAGGTCTGGCGGTGGACATTAACCCCCTTTACAATCCCTATTACAAAACTGTCAATGGAAAACCAAATATTGAGCCATTCAAGGGCGCGCCTTACCTTGACCGCAGCAAGAATTTTCCCTACAAAATCGACCACAATGATTTGGCCTACAAGCTTTTTACGGAAGCCGGCTTTGAGTGGGGCGGCGACTGGACTGAATGCAAGGACTGGCAGCATTTTGAAATGAGCAAGTAGCGGGCGTTGCGGGCGGCGATTGAGCCCGCAGAGAGGGGTACGACGCAACGAAGTGCGGCGTAGGGGAGAGACTTCTCCCCTTGAACATTTTCTTACATTTCTATAATATGAATATCGAAAATGACATTTTTTAAGATTTTGTCATAATGAAAAGATTATCGGGACAAGCCCGATAATGACGGTGGAGGAAAACATGTCTAAGAAGTATGCATTTTTGTTCCCTGGACAGGGCGCACAGGCTCAGGGAATGATTAAAGATGTTTGTGAGGCTTTCCCTGAGGCCCGCAAGGTCATTGATGAGATTTCAAAAGTAACAGGAAAAGATATTCCAAAACTGCTCTGGGAAACCGAAGCTGCTGAATTAAATAGAAGCGACAACAGCCAGCTTGCAATCACTGCGGCAAGTCTTGCCGTTATGGCAGCCTTGAAGAGCAAGGGAATCGAGCCGAGTGCCGCAATGGGCTTCTCTTTGGGCGAATTCCCGGCTCTTTATGCCGCAGGAATCCTTTCTTTTGAGGATGTAATCAAGGTTGTCTGCCAGCGCGGTTCAATCATGCAGAAAGTCTGCGAGCAGATTGCCGAAGAAAACGCGGGAAATGCTCCTGGAATGAGCGCGATTCTTGGCCTTCCGCCAGAGAAAGTTGAAGAAATCGCTAACGGAATCGAAGGCGCTTATGCCGCTAACCTCAACAGCGTAAAGCAGACCGTAATTTCGGGCACTGCCGACGGTCTTACAAAGGCTGAGGAAGCCGCAAAAGCCGCCGGAGCTCGAAGGACTGTCCGACTTGCCGTTGCAGGTCCTTTCCACTGTCCGCTCATGCAGCGCGCCGCCGACAATTTCAAGGTGGCTCTGGAGCCATACACATTCTGTGACCCGAAAATCACTTTGTTCTCAAATGTAACCGGCAAAAAAGTCACTGAGGGCGCGCCTGCAAAATCAAGCGCAGTTGACCACCTCACTCACCCGGTTCGCTGGACTGACGAAGAGAAGGTCCTCGCTGATTTGATTAAAGAAGATTCTGCAAACGAGTGGGTTATCCTCGAAGTAGGACCGGGAAAAGTTTTGAGTGGCCTCTGGGGGCAGACAGAACTCGGCGCAACACTCGCATGTACGCCAGTAAATACAGCTGAGGCAATTCAGGCACTGTAGAAAGGAGAAATTTATGTTGTTGAAGAATAAAAAAGCACTTGTGACAGGTTCAAGCCGGGGAATCGGTAAGGCTATTGTTGAAGCATATTTGAAAAACGGAGCTGAGGTTTGGGGCTTGTGCTCTAAGCCAAGTGCCGCAAAAGCTGATTTGGAAAAATTGGCCGCTGATAACGGTGTTGCTTTCCATGAAATTTATGCTGATGTTGGAAACGCTGAGCAGGTCACAGAGGTCGTAAAGGCTGCCCTTGCAGAGGCCGGTACATTCGACATTCTTGTGAACAATGCGGGAATCACCCGCGACGGTCTTTCTTTCCGCATGAAAAAAGAGGACTGGGATGATGTAATCCGCATCAACCTTACCAGCGTCTTCTTAATCAGCCAGATTGTTTCAGGCAACATGATTCGCGCAAAGGACAAATCATGCTCAATCATCAACATGGCTTCAATCGTCGGCCTTCACGGTCAGGGCGGTCAGGTAAACTATGCGGCCTCTAAGGGCGGAATCATCGCTTATACAAAGGCTCTGGCAAAAGAAGTTGGCAGCCGAGGCGTTCGCGTAAATGCAATCGCACCAGGTTTCATCGAAACCGACATGACAGCCGTTCTCAAAGACGACATGAAAGCTCAGTGGGTTGAGGGCTTGCCGTTAAAGCGGGCAGGAAAGCCTGAGGACATCGCTAATGCGGCTCTCTTCCTTGCCAGCGATTTGAGCACATACATCACGGGCCAGGTACTTGGCGTTGACGGTGGCATGGGCTGCTAATGCCTTGCCGCTGAGTGGATAAACTGGTCTTGCTTCGGTGAGACCAGTTTTTTTATGCCTTTACCTTCCAGCCCACAAGGCCTTTCCCTTCGCTGGAGAAAACAAGAGCCACCTTGTACATTTTCTTTCCGCTGACGGCAAAACGCTCTGAGTAGCCGTTGGCGTCAATCTGGGCCAGGGCTTCTTCTGCGACCTCTTCAAATGGCCGCCCCTTATCCATTTTAAGCTCGAAGATGAAAACGCTGTCTTTCGAGGCCACAACCACATCACTTCGGCCACAGACATTCTGCAGTTCCGAGACCACGCGCCAGCCTGTCATGCGGAACATTAAATGGGTGACGGACTCGTAGTAGTTTTCGCACATATCTTTTTTGACCACGGTGGGAAGGTCTGCGATGGCGGACTTGATGATGTTGAGGGCTTGGTCTAAATCATGAAGTTCAAGGGCATCGCACAAATTTCCTATGGCAAGTCCCAAATCGTCGTAGGGGACTGTTACGAATTTTTTCAAGAGAATGTTGATAAAGCCGTCTTCAATCTCGCGGTTGGGAAAGTCCAGCGTGTAAATTCTTTTTTCCTTGTCAAAGTCCTTAATCGTAAGGTAGCCGCTCTGGTAAATAACCGGGAGCATGTTCTTTGAGTCTGGGTCATAGTTCTTGAACTGATCTTCCTTTGCCTTGCGTCCGTTGATTATCGTTGTAAGTTCCAGCGGCTGATTCTGCAAGGTCTTTACAAGGAGCGACGGGGTGCCGCTTTCAAACCAGTATGAGCCGAAATCCTTGTCGGAAAAGCACTTTAAGAGGCAGAAGGGATTGTAAACGCCTTCCACATCGTGGGTAAAATGATAGCCGTCGTACATCTGGGCGAGCTTTGCTTTTGTTTCCTCAAGGCTCATTTCCTGACGCTCTGCGAGGGCTTCAATCTCCGGCATAAAATATTGCTCAAGTTCGCTTTCTGAAATTCCGCAGATTGAAGAATATTTTTCTGTAAGGCTGATGTCGTTGAGCTGGTTTAGTCCGGAGAAGATGTTCACATGACTGACTTTCGTAATTCCGGTGATAAAGAGAAAGCGGATGTACTGGTCGCAGTCCTTTAGCGGGCTGTAGAAGCTGCGCAACTCCTGACGGTTCTGCTCCTCGTATTCGGTGTAAAGGGCGTCCAAAATTGGCTTGTCGTATTCGTCGATTAAGATGACGACTTGCTTGCCGGTTTTTTTGGTAACGGAATGAATTATCTGGCTCAGTCTTTCAGCCGCGTCTTCGCTATTTTTTTGAATTTGGTATTTTTCTTCAGCTTCGGTCAAAATGGCGTTGAGACGAGCCTTTAAGCGGGCGTTATTTTCGTAGCTGTTCGCACCAAAACTGATTTTTATGACAGGGTACTGAATCCAGTCCTTTTCAAGATTTTCGATGGCAAGGCCCTTGAACAAATCTTTTTTGCCTAAGAAATAGGCTTCAAGAGTGGAAAGCAAAAGGCTTTTTCCGAATCGGCGGGGGCGGCTTAAAAAATAGGGGCTGCTAGTGCGGGTAAGCTCGTAAATGTATGAAGTCTTATCAACATACACATTGTTGAAAGTGCGGAGTTTTTCAAAATCTTGAATGCCGATGGGCAGAAATCGATTAGCCATGGAAAAATTATAGCACAGGGAAGCGAATTTTTCTATATTGATGAGTCTTTTCCCACTTGTACAAAATGACAAAAAATGATATTTTGTCATAATCAAATTGAAGTTAATTATAGGAGATTTATATGCGACGAGTAGTTGTAACAGGACTTGGTTGTGTTTCACCATTGGGAAATTCAGTTGACGCCACATGGGCAGCCCTTAAAGCTGGTAAAAGCGGAATCAACACAATCACACATTATGACAATGCAAACTTCAAGGTAAAATATGCGGCTGAGGTAAAAGATTTCAAGGCCGCTGATTATATGGATTCAAGCGCAGCCCGCAAAATGGCTTTGTACACACAGTACGCCGTTGCTGCCGCAAAAATGGCTTTGGAAGACTCTGACCTTCTCGGAAAGGCTGACATCCTCGAAGACACTTCTGTTTATCTCGGTGTTGGTATCGGTGGTCTTGAAGTTACAGAGAACACTATGAAGGCTTACTTTGATTCAAACCAGACCCGCATGTCTCCGATGACAATTCCTATGCTTATTCCAAACGAAGGAGCTGGTAACATCTCAATGGCTTTCGGCTTGCACGGAGCCACACACACTGTCGCTACAGCTTGTGCTTCAGGAACTGACGCAATCGGAAACGCTTTCGACCAAGTCCGCTCTGGCCGCTACGATGTAATCTTGGCCGGTGGTGCTGAGTCTACTCAGTGTGGTTACGCAAACTTGGGCTTTTCAATGCTCCACGCCCTTTCTTCTGGATACGCTGACGACCCGACAAAAGCAAGCCGCCCCTTCGACAAAAAGCGCGACGGATTCATCATGGGCGAAGGCTCAACAATTCTCGTTTTGGAAGAGTATGAGCACGCAAAAGCACGCGGCGCAAAGATTTACGCTGAGGTTGCAGGCTACGGCGCTTCTTCAGACGGCTACCATCTCACAGCCCCCAACCCGGATGGAGTTTGCGGCGCTAAATGTATGACAATCGCAATGAAAGACGCTGGCGTTAAACCTGAGGAAGTCACATACTACAACGCTCACGGAACTTCAACAAAACTCAACGATTCTGGCGAGACAAAAATGCTCCACATCGCTTTCGGTGAGGCTGCAAAAGGACTTCACATTTCCTCAACAAAATCAATGACAGGCCACTGTCTTGGTAACGCAGGCTCTCTTGAGGCAATGATTTGCGTTAAGGCAATTCAGGACGGCTATATTCCTGCAACAATCAACCTTGATGAGCCGGATGTAGAAGGCGGCTGTGACCTTGACTACACTCCGAACAAGGGCCTTGAAATGCCGGTAAATGTAGCCATGAGCGCGAACTTCGGCTTCGGCGGCCACAACGGCTGTCTGGTATTCAAGAAAGTACAGTAACTAGCATAAACCCTAAGAGGCTCTCGGCTGGAACCCGTCATAAAACTCGCGGTGAACAAGTTCAAGCGAGTTTTTGTCGGAACCCAGCCTACGCCTCTTAGGGCATATTCTTTTTATAGCACTTTTGTGAGTGCCAAACATCTTACATAGGAGATTTATATGGAAGCATTTACTGATATTGAGTCGCTTTTGCCCCATCGCAAGCCTTTTTTGTTCGTGGATTCAATCGACTCTTATGATGAGAACGGCTGTGTCTGCCACCGCAAATTTACTGACGAGGATTTTTTCTTTAAGGGACACTTCCCCGAATATCCAGTAGTTCCTGGCGTTATCTTGATTGAGACAATGGCTCAGGGCGGCGGTGCTGCATTGAGCTTGCAGAAAAAGTTCGATGAGGGAAGCCTTTTCTTCCTTGCCACAGTGAACAATGTAAAATTCAAGCATCAGGTTCGACCGGGCGACAATGTCCGCATGGAAATCGAAAACAAACGCTGCACCAAAAACATGGTAGTCCAGGCCGGCAAAGCCTTCGTCGGCGACACTCTCTGCGCCCAAGCAGAGTGGATGTGTTTGGTAGGTAAAGGTAGCGAGCGTTAAAAAATCGCATGAGATGCGATTTTAGCGAGTCTCGGAAAAATCTGTGATTTTTCCGCGGAAGCGAGCGTTAAAAAAACGCTTGAGAAGCGTTTTTAGTGAGTCTCGTCCGAAGCTGAGCTTCGGGCGCGGAAATTAATCAGTCTGAAAAATACTCTGTGCACAGGCTGATAAAATTTCATATAATTTTTAAAAGTCGGTAGTGATACCGGCTTTTTTTGTCGATAATTTAAGGAAAAACTGTTATAATAAAATAGGATTATTGAATTGAACGCAGAGCCGAAATCGCTGGAGTATGGAGAATTCATACTCCCCCAAAAAAACAAACCGTCTCAAAAACTTGAACCTGTACAAGGCTCATTTGTTCGCGTAAAGCCAAATAATAATGTGGTCTCACCGATTCCTTTAAAAAAAGAAACAAAAGATGAGACTGTTTACTTTTCTTCTTCCGTCCAAGATTTTATATTTGAAGAACCAGAAGAATATATTCCTCGTCGTTCTGATGAAATCGCAAAATTCCTTGCCGACGACAAAAAATCTTTAAAAATCGAAAAAGCTGCCATTAAATTGCTCAAAAAATATGAAGAGCGTGAGCGGCTGGAAGAAGAGCGTGCTGATAAAATCCGTCGTCCGATTGGTGTGAAACTTGTTGTCATCATATCTTTTCTTCTTGTTCTTGCGGTCGGAACCGTAACTTATGCAGTTTCACGCTCAATGACAGAGGATACCCGTTCAAATGCCGAAGAAAACAATCTTGCCATTAACAGCAGGACTGCATCTGATACCGAAAACCGAATAAATACGGCAATTTCTTCTGTTACTATGTTCCTTGATTTGATGGCGAATTCTGGAGATAACGAATCTGCTCGTCGAACAATCGAAACACTTTTCTTTGACAGACATAAAGAGATTGTCGCAATTTACTATTTCAGTTCTGAAGATTCTTCCGAAGAGTCGGTTTCAAAGGCTCTTTTTACAAGCGATTATTTCCTTGCTGCCCATGAGCTTGAGCGTGAGACTATTCTTGCCTACATGGAGCAGGAAAATGAGTCGGGAGAAAAAGCGAAAGGCGGTAGTTTTGAGATACTGAATGCAAGTCCTTTCTTTAACATTCCTGTGATGGCACTCTTTTGTCCAGTGGCGAGCACTTCAGGAAAACGCTTTGTTGGCTTTCTTTATTCTAGTTCAGGAATCGGAGAAAGCTATGCGGCAGGAAATGTTAATCAGTCTTTCTTCGTGAACAATGATGGAATTGTCCTTGTTCACAGCGATTTGGAAAAAATGAACGGTGGCGCGGATTTGAGCGACTCTCCGATTGTAAAAGAAATGCTTGAGAGCAATTCCAGTAACGGACAAATTCCGTTTACAGACGAGACGGGGGCTGAGTACATAGGCGCATTCAGAAAACTGGAAGTCGGAACATGTGGCGTCATCACCGTGGTAAAAACATCTGTCGTTCTTGAAGGCATCCGTCGAATCACGATAAGAAATCTTTATATCATGTGTGTCGTTATCGCGATTGCCATAATGATAATTTATTTCTTTGCAAAATCTTTGAGTAATCCTCTTCGTCATTTAACGGCAGTCGTCAACGAGGTGAATAAAGGCAACTTCAATACGGAACTTTTTGACGAACTTAAACTTAAGCGAAAGGATGAAATTGGTGTTCTGGAGCGTAGCACTAAAAACGAGAGGGAAATCCTTAACATGGTCTCTCGCCTGACCAACAAGGGCGTTACAAAAGCGGTAATCACAAAGCAAATTGACTTTGAGCCTCACTTAAAGGACATTACGATTTTCTTCAGCGATATCCGCGGATTTACGGCAATTTCGGACGGATTCAAAAAACGCTTCGGAGAGCGGAGCGCGGCAGAAATCATCGGATTCTTGAATGATTACATGAGTCGAATGGTAGCTTGTATCAATAAGACTGGTGGCATTGTGGATAAGTTTGAAGGTGACGCGATTATGGCCGCTTGGGGAGTTCTCAGAAATGACAGCTTTGACTGGGAAAGCATGAATAAAAATTCTGTTACTAGAATTCTGAAGGAAGAGGCTCACTCTGCCTATGTAAAAAGCGATGCCTTGAGTGCGATTACCTGCTGTATTGCTATGCGCTACTCTCTTATGAAATACAACAAAGACGCCGAGGCCTTTACCGAAAAATTTAAGAATGATCCACTTGCAAAATATAAGCCGCATATTCAGATTGGAGCAGGATTGAATTCAGGAAGGGCGACTGTTGGATTTATGGGAAGCTTCGATAAAATGGAATTTACCTCTATTGGTGATGCTGTAAACTTTGCAAGCCGTGCCGAAGCCAGTAACAAGCCTTGCGGAACGGATATTCTTATCACGCAAGATACCTATGATATTCTCAAATACGACTATATCCGTTGCAAAGAAAATAAGTTTATCATCAAGCCTCATAATATTCTCAATGAGATTGTCGTCGAGCAGATTCCTGTTGAATTCGATGTAAAAGGGAAAGGAAAGCAGCATTTCTACGGCGTGGTCAACATGCCGAATTTTGATATAGAGCAATTCTTCGCAAGTGATGATTCAAAGTTTGTGCTTGATTCTGACTGTGAGATTGCGTGTGGTCCTCGTGGTCCGAAAACACTCAAAGAACTTCGGAAAATACTTGGAATAGCGGAGCCTGATTTTGGCCAGGTAAATCTTGATGCGGAAGAGAACAAAATTAAAGTCGCTGTTCCGTGATGCCTTTGTCGTTCTTTTCTGCCTTTCTGCAGCGGCAGTCTTTGCCTATCTTTTCTGGCAGGATTTGAACACATTTACAGTCCGAAGCGACAAAGCCGAAATTGGTTTTATTTCTCTCAAACAAAATGTCGTTCAGCGAAAATTTGATGATCGCGTCGTCTGGGAACGAGTTACGAACGAAACGAAGCTTTATTACGGAGACACGATACGAACCGCGGATTTGGCTGAAGTAACTCTCGTTCTTGGTGAAACGAAAATTCAACTTGGTGAAAATACTATGATTCAGCTCGGTTCTAATGAAAAGGGCGAATTTCAGATTGCAATAAACGGCGGTGATATTCAGATTGATTCAGGGCTGGGAGACTCGAATATCGAGGTTAAACTTGATGATGGCTCTGTCGTTAATGTTGAGGCTGGCTCTTCTCTTGCGGCAAAATCTGATTCTGCAACAGGCGTGCATAATGTCGAAGTCAAAAGCGGTAGTGCGCAGATTACTACGGAAAGTGGTGAAACGGCTATGCTCGCCTACGGGGACTCCGTCAATGTCGAAAATGGCAAGGAAATTCAAAAGAATCCTGTGACGGTGGTGTATCCTCCGAAAGAATTGAAGCTACTTAATCTCCGCGGCACAACGATGAATGTGAAATTTGAATGGAAAACGACTGACGGAGAAGATGTCATACTTCAGACTTCCCGAACAAGGGATTTTTCTGTCATCGACACGCATAAAAAACTCAAATCAAAGGACACGGCCACAATTCCTGTTTCAGACGGCCTTGTTTATTGGAGAGCTTATACCGAGGCGACAAAAGATAAATCCGTTGACGGAAGAATTTTGATGGAAAAAATCGAAGCGATTCAGGGAATTTCTCCTGCCACGGCCAGTGAATTCCGCTACCGTACAAGTCTTCCCCGCGTTTCTTTCCGTTGGACTGGCAATGAAAATGCAGAGCGATACAGGTTGCTTGTTTCTTCGACTCCGGACATGCGCTCAGTTGTTTCTGATTCAGAGGCGAGCGGAAATTTCATGACACTGGACAATCTTGAGGCGGGAACTTACTATTGGCAGGTAACTCCATATTATGGTCAGAACAATATCGGATATGATGGCGGAAGTGAAATTTATTCTTTCAAAGTGATTCGAAATGAAATAATCAGACCGCCGGAACTTTCTGCTCCTGCCGAAAACGCACAGATTATTTATAAAGAAAACATAACTACGAATTTCATCTGGAAGAGTGAAGTTAAAAACTCATCTTACGAACTGACTCTTGCTCGTGATCCTTCGTTTATTACAGTTGTCTTCAGTGCAATCACGAAGGAAAATCGATTTAGCCGTGATTTTACTCCCAGCGAGTTGCGTGACGGAACTTATTATTGGAAGGTTCTGAGAAAATCAGGCGATGCGGATGATAAGACCCCTGAGTCGGAAATCCGTTCTTTTAAGATTGTCCGCTACATTCCTCAGGACAATAAATTGGTTTACCCTCCAGAGAATTTCTCCGCTGAACCGTCAAAAATCACAAGCACGGCTTTTATGTGGAAACTTGCTGATGAATATGACAATGCGAATTCTGTAGCAGTCCTCCAGATTTCAAAAAATCCCTCATTCTCAACGATTGAGCGGGAGCTAACGACTTCTGCCGCCTTCCTCGATAATATTTCTCTTCCTTCAGGAAATTATTGGTGGAGAGTTGGCGTACGAGTCGGAGAGGGGGCGGCTATTGCATTCACTCAAGGCAGAATGTTCACTGTTCTTTCGGATTTGCCTTCTCCTGACATCCTTGTGCCTTACCCCAATCAGGAGCTTATGGCTTATAACGCAAGTCCCGTCACGCTTTCATGGTCGGAGGTTTCAGGGGCAGATTATTATTCTGCGAAAATTTACTCAAAGGCAGGAACTTTGATTAAAAGTAAGGACGAAATCCGCTCAACTTCAACGGATTTTGTTCTTGATGAAGGCGAATTTACTTTCTCAATTCAGGCCGTTTCTGAAGGTGAGGGTGGCTCTCGTGCAGGAACTATTGCAAGCCGAACATTTACGGTGCGCTCTCCATCAGTCATCGTCACACAAACTCCTGCTGATGGCTCTACAATCGACGGACTCACCGCTTTGCGCTCTCCTCTTCTCTTCACATGGACTGGAAGCCGGGAAGGTGCGGACTCGTATCAGCTTATTCTCTCAAAAGTACAGAATGATGGCTCTGTTAAAGTCGTGAGCAATACAAGCAGCAGTAAAACATCTGCATCAATGAACAGACTTTCTGAAGGAAGCTATGTCTGGAAGGTTGCGGCGAGTACAAAAGAGGGAATCCCTCTCGATTCAAAGGAAGCTCGTTTCGTGATTTCAAAAATCCCTGACTTGGAAAAGGCACTCCTTTTATCTCCTGCGAAGGGATTTGTCATTGGTGCTGCTTACCTGAAATCTCACCGAACGATTGAGTTCTCATGGAGTGAAGTGAGCGGAGCGACTAGTTACTCATTTGTTCTTTATAAAGTTGAGTCAAACGGAAGCAGGAAAGCGGTTTATTCAGAGCGAAGTACGAAAGCTTCTTCTGTTACGATAAAAGATTTGTCGATTCTTGATGTAGGCTCATTTGAATGGAGTGTTACGCCATATTCTTACGCAAAAGACGGATATCTTGAGCAGAAAGGACCTGTGGCAACTTCAAGTTTCAAAATTGATTTTGCTTCTCCTACGAAGGTTGAGGCAGTAAATCCGGGGGTTCTTTATGGAAAATAAAACAAGAATCCTCTTGATTTTGCTTTTTCTTTTTTCTGCCCTGCCGATGTTTTCTCAGAATGCTACTTTCTTTCAAAAAATCGAATGGAAGTCGAATGCGAATGCCCTTGAGTACAAAGTAGAGATTCAGAATACGGCCAGCGGAAAGTCACAGTTCATAACGACCGAAAAGACTTCAACTGAAATTTCTCTGCTTCCAGGAAAATATCGTTACCGCGTTTATGCCTACGATTTTTTGGGAAAAGAGGCTAGTGTCTCTGCTTGGACAAATTTTGAGGTTTACAAGGCCAGTAAGCCTAAAATCACTAGCGTTGAAAAAAGTATCACTCTTGCAGAGAATTCTGATTCTATCTCAATCAATGTGAACATCGCCGATATCAACGCAAATTCTACTTATGAATTGGTGAACGAATCCCTTCAGGGGTCGGTGGATTCAAAAACTAAGGCTCAGCTTGACACTGGTTCAGAAACTGACAGCGTGAGTAAACTCAATTTCAAAAATGTTCCGCCGGGAAAATGGCGGCTAAAAGTTACGAATGGGAGCGGACTCTCAGCACTCTCTGATATCATCGAGATAAAAGGCGAGGATGTCAAAACGATTTCTGATGAAGAAGTTAAGAAAATCCGAGATGAAGCGGCAGAGAATGCAAAAAAAGAAGCGTTTGCAGAATCTGAGGCAAAAATCGAAGAAGAAAGAAAAAGTTTTGAGGAAGAGAGAGCGAACTTTGAGAAAGAGCGCGCGAATTATGAAAAAGAGCGCTTGAATCTTGAGGAAGAGCTGGCTGCTCTCAGGAAAAAAAAGGCTAAGGAAGAATGGAAGGCGGCTCATCCCTATATTTACAAGGATTTCATTTTTGAGGTCGGTGCGGGCCTTACGATATCGCCCTACGACGGGAGCATAAAGGATTATACCGGAGAGTCTGCGGCACTTTCTCTCGGCGGGAAAATTGCCTATCTTCCTATAAAAAGTGAAAAAAATAAATTCGGCTTGCAACTTGGACTTTTGTCTAACGAATTTGAGACAAAAAAAGACTCAGCTTACAATCTTAAACTTGAATACTCTGTTTTTGACTTGAGTATCGTCTGGCACAGAAAACTCTCAAAGAAGACTTTTCTGGCGCTTAAGGGCGGACTTGGCATAGTCAATATCGAAAAGCATGTGTCTTATCAGTATTATTCTTTATCAAGGGCAAGTGACATAAGCGATAAATACACTTATCCAGAATTCTCGGCAGGTGCTTCTTTGTTTTTTACTCCATGGAAATTCCTTGTGTTTGAGACGGGCTTTGATTTTAATCATATTATGGCGGCTGGCATGACTACTGGATTTATAACGCCTTATGCTTGTCTTGGGTTCAGGTTTTAGGGGAAGGCGCATGAAAGTAAAAAGAATTTCTTTTTTAACAAAATGCCTTCTCCTCTCTGTTTTTGCAGACTTCTTGCTTTCTTGTAGCGATTCAAATATAGGCAAGGAACTTCACGATGACATTTCTCAGGGCCTGATTGTTTATTCAGACGAACCTTCTGGCTCGGAAAATTCTGTATATGTTCAATATGAGCTTGACTCTCAAGTCCCAGCTTCGCGCCTGATTTCTGATTGCATGACTTTGAGCCTTAAGCCTGGTTATGAAATCAAAAGTCTGAAATATTACAAGAATCTTACAGAAAACATCACCGAGGCTCCGTCTTATGTGATTTTGAATGATGACGACACTTTCAGCTTAATGACGATAAAGCCTTGCGCTGATAGTTTTTATGTTTACGAAAGCGATAAGATAAGCTACACCCTCGTTTTTGATGCGAATGGCGGAAGCGGAACGGCACCGGCTTCCATAACTGCCGAATATGATGAGGTGTTCACTTTGCCCGGCAACACTTTTACGCGATCTGGCTATGTTTTTAAGTGCTGGAAGATAAACGGAATTTCCTACTATAGTGGATCTGTCAGCAAGTTGGCCTCAAGGGCGAATGTGACCGTAACGGCTTATGCCATCTGGCTTCCTAAAATCAGCTATGATTCTCTTCCTGGAGGTGTGACCGCTGCCTTGATTGATGACGGAAGTGGCGGAGTTTCTGGAGTCACTTTTACTTCAAGTTATGCCTCAAATATCTGGATTTGCAACGGAAACAAAAGCGAGACTTCTTCTTTTACGATAAATTGCTCTTCTTATTCGGCGGGAAGCTACACCGTCTTCCTTTTTGTGAGCGGAAAGGCTGCTCCATCGTCATTTAAGGTTACGATAAATTAGGGGAGCGGATAATGAAAAAAAATGAATTCCGGATTTCCTTTTTTCTCAAGATTTTTGCCCTAGCTGCAACACTTTCATTCATCGTTTCATGCTCTGATATTGGCGAGTCAATCACAAACGATGTAACAACATCTTATACTGTATATATGGACAATCCTGAAGACGAAGTTTCCCCTCGCAGCGTGACTCTTTCATTAAGGGTTGGAGATTATCTTACGGGTGGTCAGTTGATTTCACTTTGTTCTTCTTCTCTTGTAAAAACTGGCTATAGAATCAAGGCTTTGCGTTACTGGAGCAATCCTTATGAGAGCACATCCCTTGCGACGGATATTCCTTTCTATATAAGTACAAATTCTGACGGAGACATTCAATCTGTTCAAGTCTATCCAGATGCTGCCACTCTTTATGTTTACGACTGGGAGAAGATTGACTACACGGTTCGCTTCAACGGTAATGGCGGAAAAACTTCTTCTGGAGACACTTATTATAGCCAGTCGGGTTTTAAATATGATGACGGCGGGAAAACTTTGGATTCAAATCTCTTTGCTAGAAACGGCTACACTTTTGAAAAATGGACCTCAAGGGCAGATGGAAGCGGAGATCCATATTCCAACAGCGCCTCTGTCGAAAATCTTGCGACGACCCAGAACGCAATCGTAAATTTATATGCGCAATGGGAAGCAAACGGTTGTGTCTCAGAAATTGATGACGGACTGAGCTATACTGAAAACACTACGACAAAGATTCTTTCTTTTACTGCCAGCGGAGCAGGATTCTGGATTATAAACGGAGAACTTAAAACGACTTCAGCCACTAGTAGCTATTCTTTTGATTACACGGCTTTGACTTCGGGCACGACATACACCCTTTATTTTGTGCAAGGCTCAAGTTGCCTGACCGCAATTTTTACAATCCCTTAGGACACAAGAGTTTATAAGTCATCGAATTTGTGTTATACTAAGATTGGTGCAGAATTTTTCTTTCGCTAACAGCAGAATTTCTCAAATCTTACGGGGCTTTTTCCTTGTGACGGCTTTTTTTTCTGCCGCAACTGTATGGGCAACGGATTATACTTGGACAGGGGGAGGGGGAGACGGGAAGTGGTCTACTGGTGCCAATTGGTCAACAGGAACTGCTCCAATCAACGATTCAAGCGCGGATGTTTATTTTACAGGCGAAAGCGTAATCACTATTAATTTAACCGAAGATATTACGATTAGGACGCTGTATTTAAACAGTGTGGATGATAAGCAGATTCGTATGCAAAAAGATTACACTGCTTCAAGCATTACCTTAACATGTGATACGGTACATTTAAAATTTCCTCATACTGAAACTTTAGGCAAGTGTGAAATCATCGGGTTAAATCTTGTTTGTGATATTTTTGAGACAGACGGAGACTCTTCTGCTTCTGATGAACGAACTTATGATTTCAAACTTTCTGACTCTTCTGTGGTCACGGTAAAAAGCAAATACCTAACATTTAAGTATAATACAGCAAGGCAAGTCGGCATTACTGGCAACGGAACATTTTATCTTCCATTTTCTGGTGAAATGATTGAGGATATGGAAAATGAAAACGGAACTTTCTATGATAGCTCGGCATTCAGTTTTGGCTCAGGAATTTCTGTCAAACAATATCAAGGCTCTCCGAGTTATTACACTTTCGACTTTAATGAATCTACGAAAAAACTTGAGCTTACAAGATATGGAACTAGTGGCTGGCCTGTTTATTACAAATATGAGGTTACTTCTTTTACAGGAACAGCTGGTACAACCGAGTCTTTGGAAGAAGATCTTACAGGCTCCTTTTATTTTTATAATGATTATGATGATGAGTTTATTTCCCTTGACTCCTCGAATAACACAGGATATTTCAGAATTGATTCTTCAGATACGACCCAATACATTCAGTTTTACAATGGAACAGATATTTCCGACGGTGACACAATAACTCTTACAATCTACACTCCTGATACCCGCCCCTTTAAGCTTGGAGAGTTCACTTACACATATCAGACAGAAGTTGTCGTTGCGGATTTCCATACTTACTATTGGACGGGGGCTGATACAACGGATTCAGGCGCTTGGAATAAAAGCGCAAACTGGGCCTTCAAAGATAAAGACAGAAATGTCTATGTTTCTGTTGCGGAATATGACGGTGGTGCTTATGACGGCTGTTATCCTGGCTACGATGACGGTGACACTGCGGTTTTTGATGCTGGAAAAAGCGCAAATGACCTCACACTGGATGGCTCTGGTTATAAGTTGACGCTGGTGAATTCTTCAGGCTCATCTGCTGGCAGTGGAACGATAAAAGGCTACGGTGCAAATGCGGAGACTGCGGATATTATCATTGACGGTTATTTCCTCTTTGATTCTGTCGCTGTAAATTCTCTTGTAACGAAGACGAATTCCAATTCAAAAATTCAGGTAAAGAAATTTTCTGCCATAAATGACATGGAATATTCTTATGCGTCCGCTGGATTGAGAGTGGCTTCGACATTTACTTTGGATTCTTCGTCTCAATTCACTTCAGATGACCCCACAGGAACAGACGGAAAACCGACATTGATTGTGGGTGGAAACACGGAAAACAATGGAGCAATTTCTTTGAGAGATAGCTCTGCCAAATTTGAGGGGGATTATTCAGGTTCAGGCTCGTTTACAGTATCTTCGGGAAACTCTTTCTTCTACGGAAATACGGATTTTTCTTCTTGTTCTGGATTTAGCGCAGGCACTGGAACTGTTTACTTCATTACTTCAGAGGCAAAAAAACTCACGACTTTTGCTGGTCAGGCTTTCAATATTCTTCGGTTTGGCGGAAATGTCACGATTGATGTGAGCGCAGGCGACATAACAGTTAATTCTCTTGCCATGTATGCCGACGCGGCTTATTTTCTTTCTGCTGATTTTTCGGCAAAAATCACCGGAGGCAAAAAAATCACCTGTTCTCAGGGGGTTTCCCTTTCCAGACTCAGCAATACGAACGGAGTTGTTGGAACTCTTGAACTTGACTGTAATCTGGACGCAGGTTCTGCCTTCGTAATGTATTCTGGCTCTGGTCTTATTGTCGATGAAAACAGAACGATTACGATTTCAGGAAGCCAGACTGATTTTTCAAATTCAGATCGTTCCAATTTAATCAATGTAAAAGGAAGCCTTGACGCTTCTTCAGTCAATCTTTCTTTTGGATACACGACTTTTGTTGTTGGCGCAAATGGCTCTGTCACGGCTGATTCGCTGGCTTTTGGAAGCAATTCTATCACAAATGACGGAAAAATAAATTGCTCTGCTCTTACAGTTGGGACAGCTTCTCCTGCAAGCCAATTTTCAATTGACGGAAGCGGAACATTCGTCGTAACTGGCGGAACGGCAGCTTTGACAAATCTTTTCATTGGAAACAGTGTCAAAATCGAGAAAGTTGACGGAACTCTTGTGGCTGGTGCCTTTGATGTAACGGACGGCCTGCCAGCCACGGGAAGCGGGCAAAGCGATTATCTGGCTCTTTATAAAAACGGCTGGAATCTTGACTATGATTTTGTCTATACCTGGGTCGGAGGCTCTTCTCTGGGGCAAAGAACCTGGTCTTACGGCGAAAACTGGGATTTGGGAATTGTTCCAGGCGTTAATTCCGCTTCTGGAAACACGGTAGGAGCCAGAGTTCTGATTCCTGCAGGCTGCACTTACTATCCTAATGTTCAGGGAAATGATATCAGTATCGGAACGCTGGAAATTGAGGCTAATGCACTTGTCACAATTAACAACACGGGCGGACTTCCTGTCACAAACACCGATTCTTCCCTCGTTACGCTAAAAAATTCCGGCACAATCGAGTATCAGAGTACGGGAAGAATCACGGACGGCACAAATCCGATTAACGATGTGGATAATAATGGTAGCGTCCTCTACAGCGGCACGGCACAAACCGTCACGGATTTTTCTTCTTCAGGTACTGACTATGCAAATCTCCTTATTACGGGAAGTGCCGGCTCAACGGCTGACATTTTGCTGACCGGGGATTTTACTGTAAGCGGAAGCGGTTCTTTTGAAGCGACTGCAGGAACAATTACTTTCAGCGGAAGCCTGCCACAGACAATCACAACGGATGATTCTTCAAATTCCACATCTACGAAATTCTTCAATATTGAGATTGGCTCTTCTTCTTCTGTCGAAACGGCTTCTTCTTTTACTGTAGCCGGAGACTTTACAAATAACGCTATAAGCAATGGATTTACGGCGAGTGCGGGTACTGTCATTTTTACGGGAAATGCCACAATCTCAGGAAATAACACTTTTTCGAATTTTGAATGTAATGTGGCAGGAGCAAGCCTGAAATTCGAGGCTGGAAAAACGCAGACCGTAACTTCTTCATTCAAAATCAATGGCGCAAGCGCAAACAAGATAAGTCTCACGACGGCGGCATCTTCTCCTCTTGTTTCTGATACATCGACATGGTGGATTTTGGACACGCCTCTTTCAGCGGTTGATGTGACTCATGCAATTATTTCCTATTCAACTTCAAGTTCCGACATCATTACAAAAATCGATGTCGAGGCAAATGACAATGAAGAGCCTTCTGCTGCGAAATTTTCTACGGCAAACTGGTTCGAGCGAAAATATTACTGGCTTGGAGTCTCATCTTCTTCTTGGGCAGATTCTGGAAACTGGTTCTACGATACTACGACTTCATACCCGGCCTCTGTTCCGAATGACGGCTCAGACACAAGCGCAAGCACAAAAAGAATTATAATCGCAACGACCGGAAATGATTTAATTCTTGAGAAAGACATTTCCGTAAAATCCCTCACAATAAACGACGATAAAACTTTGGATTTCGCGGCATATTCTGTAAGCGCAGATGATTCTGATTCTTCAACTACGGATTTTAACGCGGGGGATGGCGTAACTTTAAAATTCCAGGGAAGTGGCACGGACTTGTCTGCAAATACAAGTTCTATTTCTGCTTCTGCTTCTTTTGGAAGTGACATCGTGTTTGAATATTACGGTGGCGGAAAAGTCAGTGCAGTGAGCGGAAGCAGCGGAGCGGTAATCCCTGAAAATCAGATTCTGAAAATTACGAATAAAAACGACGGCACTGTCACCAGATTGCAGCTTGGCTCTCAGAACATTGAAGTTGCTTCCACGGACGGTGGATTTAACGAAGGAATTATCGAAATTAACGGAAGCGGAGAGCTTTCTTTTTCAGATTCTTCGCTTTCAATGACTAGCGGGCTCGTCCTTTACTCTGGGGGAAGCGGGAATCTCCCTGATGTCGGATTTTACAATCTTCAGATTGGCGGCGGAAGCCGGACTGTCGCCACAGACCTTGCCTGTGAGAATTTCTACTTTACAGGCGGAAGCCTTTCTTTGGCGGCAAATGTTACTGCGGCCAAAGATTTTGCGGCATTTGGTTCTGCCTACAGCGTAAAAGATTCTGACTGGCATGTTTCAGAAAACACTCGCTTTGCCTATCCCGCTGGCACGGATAATTTTGTCATGCCTGCTTCGCCCTCGGCTACTTTTGGCTCAATTTCCGGAAGCCTTACTGTGGGAGAGAATTTTTATGTGAACGGTGCGGACATTTCTGACCTTGCGCTCATTCTCCCGGCAAAAACGGCCCTGCCTGCTCTCAACGCAACGGACGCCGCTTCGGCAACAATGTGGGGAAAGCCCTATTCAGTCGCTTTCAACATGACGGCTGCAAATTGCTCTGCCTCATGCTCTGACGGAACTTCTTCTGTTTATGTGGCGGCTTCTTCTCCCACAACGAAATTTACTCATCAGAATGTGACAGATGGTGGCGGAAACACAAACTGGATTTTTGATTCTGTTGAAATTCTGTCGGCTTATTCTGTTTCGGACAATATTATAGCTGTGGAACTGAACACGGAATTGTCAAAAATTGCTCAGAATGGTTCCATATCAAATAAAACTCACCTTTCTTATAATGACGGGCAAAAGTCTTTTTCAGGCCTCTATTCTAACAAAGCCTGCACGACGGCACTAAATTTTACTTCTTCAGAAAAAATCTTCTATATAAAATCTTCAGAAACTTGGAATACAGACGCAGACGGAACTACAAAAGGAAGCGATGACAGCACGAATCTTTCTGGAGTAAAAAAAGATGCAAAAATAAATCTTTCATTGATTGAGGGATTTTTCTACTTAAAAGACGGCTACACGCTGAGCGCAGAATATTCTTATGATTCTTCCGACAACAAGGCATACACTGACCTTGAGGACAGAGTTCCCCCGATTTTGATTGCGGTTTACACTGGTCAGGAAGGTCATGTTACTCCGGCAGGCTCGGCTTCTGCCACCAATTATAGTTCTGATGTCCAAAAGCCTTATGATGCCCACAATTTCATTGAATTCAGATATTCCGAGCCAGTTTCTCTTGGAGATTTGGCTTTTGACGAGACAAGCGAAAATGCCCTTCTGAACATAGAGGCTCAGTCTGCTTTTGACACGGCGGCTTCTCATGGCGGTGCAATCGTTGCCAACGGTAGCAGCGGCTTTACCGTTACAGGCTTCGGCTCATTCTCAGACGGAAGCCTTTCGGCAGGCTACAAAAGCGGATCTGCCCCTAATTTTACAGGCACTACCGATATTGCCAGACCTCATGCCCTTTACAGAAAATTCTCGCTTACATTAGGGGGAAGCGAAGAAATTTATCCTTGCAGGGTAAGGCTCTCAATTGCAGGAAAGATTGACGGCACTGTCACGATGAGCGGCGCGTCTTTCTACAACTGGATTGGCTACATAGATTCCGCAAAATGTCCGATTGGAACTTTTGCCATTTCTGAAAACGCAAACATCACCGACAAAAACGGAAATGTCCTCAACCACACAAAGAACGCTTCTCTTGCGGTAAAACAAACGGCGGGGCTTACAAATGAGCTTTACGGTTCATGGGATGTCACTCCACCAGGCTTTGCGACTTATGTAACCAACACCGATGGAAGTGATCCTGACTTGTGCTGGCATACCGGTGACAGCCCAACCCGTCAATATGAGATAGCCGGTTCCGTAGAATCAAACACAAGCGCCTATCTTGAGCGGATTGAAATGCACTTGTTCGACAATCATCCGGAATACCGCGATACTGACACCTACAAATGGATTACTCAAAAAGGCTGGATGACTGGCTCAACTGTCGCCTATGCAACGCCTGAAAGCGAGGGCGGAAGCCGACCTTTTGCAGACAGCCCAAAAACAAAGGGCGGAATACGCCGTTCAAGTCTCAACGGTGCCTATGCAAATTTCTCTTATACATACAAACTTGATTTACAGACATCGGAAGCAAGGGAATTCGCCGCTAAAGATGTTTCGCAGAACGCAAAAAGCGCTCTTTTCCGCCAAGATTCAGAAAGTGAAACCAACACCGAAAATGACGGCCTTTACCTCGCATTTGCCTTGAATCCGTCTGACCTGACTCTTCCTTTGCGTACTACATTTGTGGTCACATTTAAAAAAGAAAATGCCTTCATTACTGATTTGGCAGGAAACCGCCTTTCACAAACAGATGACGGATTGACCAAAAGGCTCGGTGGCCTCGATATCACGCCTCCTTCTTTCTCTATGGTTGTTTCCCCTGTTGGAAGTGACAAATTGTTCGCGATATTTACGAAGCCGCTCGGATATAAAGGTGAGTATTTAAAAGGCTCTCTTTCTTCTGAACTACATGACCACATTTTAAATAACATAGAATTCGTTTATTCAGCAGGTGACAATATCGATACCACAAGTATGCCTTCTGGAACTGACGAAATTTCTGTTACGGATGTGGCTCTTGCCTCTCACAGCAATGCTTATACCGCCCTTTTGTTCACTTTGAGCCGGAAAATCACTCTTTCTGATGTTGAAAAAATTTGGATTCGCATAAAACAATATGGTGACTCAAGCGCAGGAGACGGAAATCTTGTCGCTTATATCCAGGACTTTTTCGGAAATGGCATTCCGATTCACACCTGTCATGCAATTTCTGATTTTGCGGTGAATGCCGTTGATGTGATTTATGCTTACACTGCACCGAACGATGATAACTGGCAGGAGCAAAATGTTTATGGGACGACGGCTGCGGAAGGATATTCTGTCCATGACTTTAGCGCGGAAGGCGGAAACTACCAGAAATTGCTCTATGACAGGGATATTACTTTCCAAATCCAATTCGCGGATTATGACAATTCCAGTGAAAGCTTAGTCGCTCCGAATTATTCGCTTTCTCTTGTCTACGATAAAAAATCTTCTCTCAAGTCTTCATGGGTAAGTGACCGGTTTAATTTGCTTACGGCCCTTGGCTGGCGGCTTTGGACTGACAAGCCGATGAGTTCTCTTGCCTCAAGTTACAATGACAGCGGCACGAAAACAGAGATGGCTCTTACTTTTGATGATCCGACGGAATTGCTTCAAACTTTTGAGTTAAAGAACGAACTTGTTCATTTGTCAGACGGCGCTGATTATCAGTTCTTCTTTAAGATAAAAACAGCAGGCGGAGGAGATATTGATATTAACCACGACGGCGATTCACTTACAAGCAAAATTCCTCTCTATGCATTTTGGATGCCGCAGGAGCGAATAAAGGCCGGTGATTTCTCTTTCGTGGATTTGTGGTCTTTCTCAATCTCTGGAGTGTCAAAACAGAGGGGTGGCGTTTCAATTCTTAATAATGTAATTAATCCAGAGACTGGCGAGAGAACAGCCATTGAAGTCGATATGAAAAGCGCAGGAAATCTGAACATTTTCGTTATGACTTTGGACGGCAACATAATCAGGCGGCTTGAAAAGGGCACAGTCTCTGAGGGAACTCATTTCTACTATTGGGACGGAAAAAATAACGCCGGAAATTCCGTAGCGCGAGGCTTATACTTTGTGCGAGTTACAGGAAACGGCATTGACGAAACCCGAAAGGTCATGGTTGTAAAATAAAGGAGGCTTGATTTTCTGCCTAATTTGACAGCCATGCGCATTTTCTCCATAATTAAGGCATGAAGAACAACAGGATAGCAGAGCGTTTTGATGATTTTGCCCGAATAGAATGTGCGGAACTTTGTATTGTGTACGGCGCTCTCACTGATATCAGTAAATCTGGCTTCAAGGCGGAATTCAATGCCCCATGCGAGGTTGATGTCGAAAAAGAATATACCGTGCTGCTCCGGCTTTCCAGAATCAGTGCGGAGCCTTTGGAACTTACGGTTCGCCCAATATGGAGTAAATTTATCGACGGAAAGACTTTAATTGGATTTTCAATCTTGCACTCAAAAGATACGGCCCGACTTGATCAGTATATCAAAATGCTCAAGGCAGACAAAAAATCCGAAGACGAAACAAGTAATTTGTCTTACGACCCTGAATCACTTTTTATTTAAGCGAGAAACGGCATGGCTCAAATCGAAAAATTGTCGGGAATTGCTTTCCTTGCTTTCCCTGAAATGAAAAATCTACTCACGGCAGAACTTGCCGGGCGGTTTGACTATGGAAAAATCGTTGAGTCTGCAACTGTGGACGGATTGTCTTTCACACCTTTCGGTACTTCTTCCTGGTACGGGGATTTGCTTTATTGTCCTGATTTTAAGCATGAAATCTTCGAGAATGTCGGAAATGAGCTTCCGTATTTTGCCAGCACTTGCATGATTGAGCCTTTTATCCTTCGCTTTGAGTCAATCGGTGAGGCGGCTTCAGCCCTTAAAGAAATTCAACGGAACTGGGCTCCCTATCAGTATCAGCTTTTCCGCAGGGCAAGTTTGATTCAGGAAAAACTTCCTTACATCAATTTAAAGACCAGAAAATTTCCCGTGAATATTCCAAATTCTCCAATGGGCTTGTACACTCTGCTTGATGACAAGACAATGCTGGCCTCAGCCCTTACAAATTCCCCACTCCCGGCGGGAAGAATTCAGTTTGAGGAAGATCATGAAAATCCTCCCAGCAGGGCATATTTAAAGATTCAGGAAAGCCTTTCCTTGTTCCGTGCATTTTTCGGCGTGGATTTTCCCAAAGAGGGCGAAAAGTGCTTTGAGGCAGGTGCTTGCCCTGGCGGCTGGACTTGGGTTTTGCGTCAGCTGGGCGCGGATGTGCTTGCCGTAGACCGGGCTGAACTTGCCCCAAGTCTAATGGAGGATGAGCATGTTCATTTTATGGCCCACGATGCCTTTACTTTAAAACCAGAGGAAGTCTGCTCTCTTCTCGAATGCGAAAAAATCGACTGGCTTTTAAGCGATGTAATCTGCTACCCGGCCAGACTTTTGCAGTGGATAAAACTTTGGCTTGACGCTGACAGGGCAAAAAACATTATCTGCACGATTAAAATGCAGGGAGCGATTGACTGGCCACTCATTGCCGAATTCGCGAAAATCCCCAGTTCAAGAATAGTCCACCTCAATTACAACAAGCATGAGCTGACTATTTTGATTCATAACGAATAATTTGCAATCTATACAAGATTGTAGGGCGTTTCCTGATAGACATAATAGTTGAGCCAGTTAGAATAAAAGAGATGGGCCGTGCTTCGCCAGGAATTATGAGGCTTCTGCTCGCTGTCGTTGTTTGGAAAATAGTTTTGCGGCAAGTCTATCGGAAGATTTTTGTTTTTATCCCGCCAGTATTCGTGAGAAAGTGTGTCGGTGTCGTATTCCAAATGCCCCATCATAAAGATTGAGCGGTTATCTTTTGATTTTGAAAGAGTGACTTCGCCTTCGGTGTTTTGGGCGAGAATAATCAAATCTTTTTCGTTTTCAATCAGCTTGCGGTCAACCGTGGTGTGGCGGCTGGTAGGAACCGGGAATTCATCGTCAAAGCCCCGCATGAGAGGGTCTGATTTGACCGCCCTTTTGTTGGGTAAAATTCCGAAGAGCTTTTTGGGAAGGGGAGTTTTTTGGATTCCGTAATTGTAGTAAAGGCCGGCCTGCGCTCCCCAGCAAATGTAAAGGGTAGAGAAGACATTTTCTTTTGCGTAGGCCATGATACGGCAGAGTTCGTCCCAGTAATCCACTTGCTCAAAGGGAAGCAGCTCCACTGGAGCGCCCGTGATAATCATGCCGTCGTATTTGTGCTTAAAGAGTTCGCTTGAAGGGATGTAGAATTTTTCGAGATGCTCCTCGCTCACATGGGTAGATTCGTGCTCTTCCATGCGCACCAGGGAAATGTCGATTTGAAGAGGCGTGTTTCCCAAAAGACGGAGCAACTGGGTTTCGGTGGCTTCTTTTGTGGGCATGAGGTTTACGATTGCGATTTTGAGAGGGCGGATGTCCTGAGTGGCGGCCCGCTTTTCGGTCATAACGAAGATGTTTTCGTTTTCGAGAGTTGTTCGGGCTGGTAAATCTGATTGAATCTTTATTGGCATATTTCCCCCATACGGAAAATCACAATTACTTAGAATATTTCGCATAGTGTAGCAAGTTTTTCGTTTTTTTACTATACTTTTTGGCATGAGTAGTGATAGAAGAGCTGCGCTTAAAAAATTAAAGAATATGTATCTTTCTCCAAAGATTGACTTGAATGATTTCCGCTTGCGCATGGATGATGTTTTTTCATCAGTCTTTTTACCGAACAATGTCGAATATGAAGAGACTTCTTACCGGACGATAAAGTGTGATTGTATTTCTCCTGTTATGTTTTCATCAAACCGAGTATTGCTTTATGTTCACGGAGGCAGTTTCGTTGCTGGTAGCAGAGCGGCTTACCGTCCTTTTGTCGCCGCATTGGCTAACGCTACGGCAAGCAAGGCTTATCTCCCAGAGTTTCGTCTTGCTCCGGCTCATCCCTTTCCAGCTGCTCTTGAAGATGTTCAGCATGTTTTTCAGTCGGTTTTTGTTGAAACAGAGACGGCTCTTTCTCTTTCGGCTCAAGGGGAGGGATTTGCAAAAACTCCAGAGATTATAATCATGGCCGACACGAGTGGTGCTTCGATTGCCCTTGCATTATTGTTCAGCTTAAACGGAAAGTATCGTGAGTCAATTCGGCAAGTTGTCCTTTTTTCACCATGGCTTGATTTTTCAGAGAATAACGATATGTTCACGAGCAAAAAAGTGAGCGATGAAATCTTTACGGCGGAGTCTGTAAGACTTGCAAGTGAGCATTATACCCACGCAGAGAATTGGTCTAATCCACTGGTTTCGCCACTCAAAGCTACAAGGGATTTGCTTCTCGATTTTCCGCCAGTTTTCATTCAAATGGGTGAAAAAGAAATTTTTTATGATGATGCGGTTATGTTTCAGTCTATGTTGCGGAATGCAGGCCGAAAGTGCGAACTTGATATTTGGAAGAATATGATGCCACTCTTTCAGATGGTTGATGAAGAGTTGAGTGAGGCACACCTTGCAGTTGAGAAAATCGGCAAGCTGATTACAGAAAAAGATCACTCCCACGAGAGCGTGCGCGAGATTCAGCTTGAGCTGGAAAGAAATTAAGAAAGAGGAGATTACTATGGAATTGGTTTGCCCTGCTGGAAATATCGATAAACTCTCTTACGCCTACGCTTACGGTGCTGACACGGCCTACATCGGTCTCAAAAGATTTTCCCTCCGTATCAAGGCCGACAATTTTTATGAGGACGAGTATAAGCGGGTTATTGAGCTCAAAAAGAAATATCCTCAGAAGAGGCTTTTCTGTGCCCTTAACATTGCCTTTCACAATCACGACCTTAAAATGTTCCTGCAGAATCTGGACTACTTCAAGCTCTATCCTATTGATGCGTTTATCGTGCAGGATTTGGGCTTGGTTCCAATTTTGCAGAAAGAATTTCCCGGAACTCACCTCCATCTTTCAACCCAGGCTTCCTGCATGAACAAAGAGGCTGTCAAAATGTATCATTCTCTGGGCTTCAAGCGGGTAGTTCTCGGTCGCGAGGTTTCCCTTGACGAAATCCGTGAGATTAAAGACGCCTGCCCCGAAATGGAACTGGAGTGTTTCGCCCACGGAGCCATGTGCATCGCTTATTCTGGCCGCTGTCTTATGAGCGCTTACCTTACGGGGCGGAGCGCACAGAGCGGATTCTGCTCTCACTCATGCCGGTGGGAATATGATTTGGGAACAATTAAGAATGAGGAATTGGCAATTAGGAATGAAAAGGGCGGGGTAATAACGGCAGAGGCCGCCAAGGAAATCGCCCAGTCGGGAATTTTGCGCCTGCAGGAGCGGCAGAGACCGGGAGAGTTTTTCCCGGTTTTTGAGGGCGATGATTTTACGGCAATCCTTTCTTCAAAAGACCTGTGCATGATTGACCACCTGGCCGACATGAAAGCCGCCGGAGTTGACGCAATCAAAGTCGAGGGCCGCATGAAATCTACCTATTATGTGGCAATGGTTTCCCGTGCCTACCGAAAGGCTTTGGACGCCCTCGAAGGAAAAATCTCCGCCGAGGAAGCCGCTCCCTTTATCGCTTCCCTTGAGGATGTGGCTCACCGGGAGGCAACGACTGGCTTCTATTACAACCGCGGCGACGCTGACAAAACCACGATTGGTGCCAGCGATTCACCATACTTGCTTGCCGCCGCAATCGGCTCTCCTTACACTGGCGAAGAAACCGAAAAAATCTTTGCCGCAGGTCAAAAACTCCTCTCTGACCGGGAGGCAGAGCTTAGCGCAATGCATCCAAGCGCCCGTGCCGCCGTTGAGCGGGATTTGGAGCAGCATCCAGAAAAGAAAATCAAAATTGCCGAAAAGCACGAGGGCTGGAAGGTCTATCCTTACGATGCCCTTAACCGGGTGGACTCAGGCACGGAGCTTGAATTTGTCTCTCCGTCGGTGCTTTCCCAGAAAGTCACTGGCTCGGAATACGAATTCATCAATCCCAAGACTGGCGAAAAACTGGATTGGGTAAACGCCGACCACGACTGCGCCATTTACACTGGTGTCAAAATCGAAGAGAACACCCTTGTGCGCACGAAAGACGAGGAATTTGTGGAAGGAGAAATACGCAACAGAGGCCGCTAGTAAATAATGAAAAAGATTCTTTTTATTCTTACTTGTGTTTTCGCTTTTTCTCATTTAGGTGCGGAGTCTCCTCAAAACACGATAAAAAAATTCGTTGAATTCGATATGTCCTCTTCAACAACTAGAGGTATAGAACGGGAGCAGCGTTTGTATTCTGGTCAGGCAGGCCTTAATTCCCGCTGGTTTGATTGTGTTGCAGGAATTCAAAATTATGAAGATGTTTTTGATTTTACGATTGCCGGAACGGCATGGCTTCCTTGCGTAAACTGGGATTTTGAGACGGCTCGGATTGTCCTGGGATGCGGTGCCTTATATCATTTTCAGCGGTTCAGGAATGTCAGCTCTGAGCATGATTATATGTTTTCATCAAATTTTTCATATCGCAGTGATTCAGGCTTTTCAATTACTTTTTGGGGCGGTTATTGCGGAAAGTCTACCCAAATCGACGCTCTTAAAGAATATGTTCCGTTCATCCATGACCATTATCCTTATGCTGGAATAATAATCGATAAAGTCTTTTCTAACGGATTTGAAATTTATTTCAGACATTCCACCCATGACTTTTATCGTTATCCTGTTTTTTGTTCTCCAAGCTATTCTCTTGGTGCTGCAATCAATCTGGAATCAGGACTTCGTTTTGGAGGTGACGCTTCAATTCGTATTATTGATGGTTACACAACGGCTCCCTATGTTGACAGCCTTATTTTGCGTATGACGGCGAGGTTTACATTTTGACAAAGCACTCTTGTAAACGATTTTTTTTAATTTTCTCAGCTTTGCTTGCGCTTTTGTGTTTGTTCGGAATAGCTTCATGTAATTACGGCTTTTTCTGGGGCTTGTTTGGTGAGGAAAATGTCGATGACCGCTCTTCTTCTCTTAGTTCATTGGAATCCCAAAAGCCAGATTTTTCCACTCAAAAACCAGAAGTTTCTGGTAATGTTTACAGTGGCCTTGTGATTACGGATTTGCATTACGGGGCAGGCTGGGGAGAAGATAATGAGCGGGATTTCCTAAACTGGCTGGAGCAGCGTTTTGAAAGCGGTGATGCCGAGAAAATTCCGCGTTTTATAGTGAATCTTGGTGACACGGCTGACGGTGGACATCGCAGTGAATTCAAAGATTATGTGGAATTTGAAAATAAAATAAAGGCTTTGGCCGTGAAATGCACCGTCGTTCAGAAAGCAGATGATTATAAAATTTACTCAATCTTAGGAAACCACGACCTTTACAATAATGGCGTTGAGTCTTATGAGGATTTGTGTTATCCCTACATTTCAAGCTATTATTTTAATATCAGTCTTTCTGGCTCTGGATTTGGATTTTATTTTTTGGATACGGCAAACGGAACTATGGGAACGAGCCAGCTTGAAGATTTTAAGAATAAGATTTCATCGGATTCTCGTCCGAAAATCATATTCACGCATTATCCGATTTATGCGGGAGCTGGAAAATATTTGCTCATGCGTCTCCAGAATACTCTTGAAAGAAATATGCTTCTTTCTTATTTTGCAAAATACAATGTAAAGCAAGTGTATGAAGGGCACATCCATGCCCGCACTTGGTTCGACTTTACGAAATTTCGGGAAGATGTCATTCAGTCATTTCGTTATGGGGCGGCAGCGGTCTTCACTGTAAACGAAAGCAAGGGCACTGTCTCAACGGAAATCATAGAGTTTTAACTTCCGCGCAAATTGTGCATTATGCATTATTTCTTTTCCCACTCAACTTCCAACATGCGGTTTTCGATGTTTTCAATCCTCTGGAAGGTGAGGCAGGTGGCTTTGTGCACTTTTAGCCCTCGCTTGGTCATGTAGGCCACGATTGGGTCTCCCACGGAAGGATTGCAGCAGCCGGCCAGAGTGTAAGTGACATTTTTCGTGTTCTCCACGATGATTTTTCCTGTGTAGCGGCTTTTTTCGGCAAGTTCCGGGTTCATTCCCTTTGACGAGCGGTGCTTGCGTTTTTCTTCCTGAATTGCCCGGCTTCTCTCGTTCTGGGCGTCCAAATCCTTTGCCCTTTGCTCTGCGGCGGCCTTGTCTTCAAAAGTGGGGTCATTTGCTAAAAGCCAGGAATGAATTTTCTGCCGGGCCTTACTGGTCTTTACGATTTTAAGCTGGTTTTCGGTGGGATGCGCCTGAGGATTCGTGATGATTTCGATAATCTGAGTGTTCTGCAATGGAGCCGTAATGGGAATGATTTTTCCGTCTGCTTTTGCACCGACGATTTTTTCCCCGACGCCAGAGTGAACCCGATAGGCAAAGTCGATGGCGCAGCTTCCCTGAGGCAGCTGGATTACATCACCCTTTGGAGTGAAGACATAAATCTCGTCACCCAAAAGCTCGCCCTTAAGCTCGGAGAAAAAAGTCTCGTTGCTCAGGTCTTCTTTTTTGAGATTTTGCAGCTGATTGAAAATTCCCAGTGAGGCCACATCAACCTTGTCGTGGTTCATGCCCTTTTTGTAGAGCCAGTGGGAAGCAACTCCGTGCTCAGCCATATTGTGCATGTCACGGGTACGGATTTGAATTTCCAGGGGCTTTCCCTCACAGACCACGGTGGTATGAAGAGACTGATAGCCGTTGGATTTTGGCATGGCGATATAATCTTTAAAGCGGCCATCCATTGGCTTCCAGAGACCGTGAACGATTCCAATCAGCGTGTAACATTCGGCGTTTGTCTCGCAAATGACGCGGAGGGCCAGTAAATCATAGAGGGAAGATGCGGGCACATTTCTTTTCTGCATCTTTTTGTAAATTGAATAAAAATGCTTGGCCCGGCTGGAAATCTGCACGCTGATTCCCAGTTTTTCCGCAGACTTGTAGATTGCGTTCACGGCTTTTTCAAGATAGGCCGCCCTCTCATCCTTTTTCTGGGCGACGATTGCCTTAATCTGCTGAAAGACATCGGGATTTGAGTATTTGAGACTCAAATCTTCAAGCTCGGACTTTACGCTCTGCATACCAAGCCTGTCCGCCAGTGGTGCCCAAATATCGATTACCTCGCTTGCAACGAGCCTCTGCTTTTTTTCGTCGATTGATTTTAAATTTCTCATGCGGTCAAGGCGGTCAGCCAGTTTTACGAGTATGACCCGCACATCGTCAATCATGGCGAAGAGCATTTTTCGGATTGCGTCAGCCTGCTGAATGGTGGAGGCGTTGATTTTCATTCCGGTGATTTTGGAAGTATCCCTCACGATTTTAAAAACCGTCTCGCCAAACTGAGATTTAACTTCTTCTTCGGAAACTCCATCAACTTCAAAAATGGCGTGGAGCAGACCGCAAATCACGCAGTCCATGTCCAGTTTGCCCTGGGCAAGAATGGCCGCGACTCGCATAGGGTGGAGAATGTAGGGAAGACCACAGGCGCGGGAAATCCCCTCTGTTTTTGTGCAGAGAAAATCCCATGCTTTCGTAAAAAGCGCCTTGTCTTCCTCTGAGAATGAATCAAAAGTCTTAAAAAAAGTTTCTAAGAGAATCTTAGGGTCTGTCTCGCTATTGTTAGTCGCAATATCAATCATAAATCTCCCATACCCGTTAATCCGGTTTCCCAAACGCTTATAATAAAATATCACAAATCCTAGTAATTGGGTAGGGGAAAAGGCTTTTATATTTAATTTTACTGGAGCTTTGTTCAACAGATTTTCCCTTCCTTTTCTTCAAAAGTTCTACTATTATCAAAGCCCAAAATATGCTACACTTTCTTCTATGAACATCATCGCTTCAAGGTCAAATCTTTCGGGTTCAATTACCGTTCCCGGCTCAAAGTCTCATACAATCCGTGCCCTTTTACTTGCCACGCTGGCAGAGGGCACTTCCCACATAAAAAATCCTCTTCCCAGCGCAGACTGTCTTTCAACGGCGGCTGCCGTCCCCCTCATGGGCTCAGAGGTGGACTTAAATCTTCTGGCAGAGGGCGAGCCTGGAACCGAATGGACTGTTTACGGAGCCGGCAAAAATCTTCACCTTCCCGATGATGTGGTGAATGTGGGTGATTCTGGCTCGCTTTTGTATTTTCTCACGCCGGTCGCAGCCTGCTTTGAGGGCACTTCGGTCTTTACAGGAGACGCCAGCATCCGAAAACGCCCCGTCCTCCATGTTGTGGATGCCTTGAACCAGCTTGGCGCAAAATCTTTTGTCACCCGTCCCAATGCTAACGCTTGCCCGCTGGTTATTACAGGCTCAATCAAAAAAGGCGGAATCGTCAAAACTCCGGGGGAAATTTCCAGCCAGTACATTTCAGGCCTTATGATGGCAGGAATTCTCACGGAGGGGCCAATCAAAATCGAACTTTCAAATCCAAAGGAAACGCCTTACCTCACCATGACTCAAAAATGGCTTGAAAAGGTGGGAGTCTCATGCTCAATTTCCGGGGATTTTAAGCATATTGAAGTTACTCCGAATCAGAATCTCAAAGGCTTCGACGCGACCATTCCCAGCGACTGGGAGGGCGTGGCTTTTCCTCTGATTGCCTCTCTTGTCTCAGACAGCAAAATCACCATCGAGAATGTGGATTCCAGCGGCACTCAGGGAGACGACGCGATTGTTTCTATATTACAGTCTCTGGGCGCGGATATTGTCTGGGATAAAAAGGCCGAAAAACTTTTTGTCGCTGGCGGAAAGTGTTCAAAGGATGGAATAGGCCGCCTGTCAACCGAAAATCTTCCCAATGGCGAGCTTCATATAAATATTTCAGGCTTTCCCGATGCGGTATGCGCCCTTGCGGCCCTCGCCTGCTTTGTGGAAGGAAAAGTCGTTATTGAAGACGCAGCCGTTTGCCGACGAAAAGAAACCGACCGCCTCAAAGTGCTTACAATCGAGCTTTCAAAACTGGGAGCTTCAATCGAAGAAAGGGAAGACAGCCTGATTATTCACGGACACTCTCCCTTCCTCAAAGACGGCTCTCCCAATCCCTGCTTCAAACTTCACGGCGCAATCTGCGAAAGCTACGACGATCACCGCATGGCAATGTCCCTGGCATCAATCGCCCTGGGCTTGCCAAAAGACGAAAGAATCATCATAAATAATGCGGAGTGCTGCGCTGTCAGTTTCCCCCATTTCTACGAAGTGATGAACAAAATAAACGCAAACTTTAGAGAAGAGGAGTAGCCCTATGCTTACAGACATTGAGATTTCACAGCAGAACAAAATGATTCCAATCGTCGATGTGGCGAAAAAAATCGGAATCACCGAAGACAATCTTGAGCTTTACGGTAAATACAAGGCAAAAATCACCATGGAAGAGCTTCGCCGTCTGCAAAAGAAAGCCTCTGATCCGCGGGGGCGGGGTAAGCTCATTCTCACTACGGCGGTCACTCCAACCCCTGCCGGCGAAGGAAAGTCAACTGTCTCTATCGCTTTGGGAGACGGACTCAATAAAATCGGCAAAAAGGCAGTTATCGCCCTCCGTGAGCCTTCTCTCGGCCCCTGCTTTGGCGTAAAAGGAGGAGCCTGTGGCGGCGGATATGCCCAAATCGTTCCAATGGAAGACATTAACCTGCACTTTACCGGCGACATTCACGCAATCTCCATCGCAAACAATTTGATTGCAGCTCTTATCGATAACCACATCAAGCAGGGAAATCAGCTGGGAATCGACCCACGCACAATCACCTGGAAACGCTGTGTTGACTTAAATGATCGCGAGCTTCGCAATATCGTCGTTGGCATGGGCGGTGTGGCCGACGGAATGCCCCGTGAAGACCACTTCTGCATTACTGTGGCCAGCGAACTTATGGCAATCATCTGTCTTTCTTCTTCAATTTCTGACCTCAAAAGACGGGTGGATTCAATCACAATCGGAAAGACATTTGATAAGCGACCGGTAAAATTCGGCGAGCTTAAATGTACCGGTGCAATTGCCGTTCTTCTCAAAGACGCAATTAAGCCGAACCTTGTTCAGACCCTTGAAGAAAATCCTGTTTTCGTTCACGGCGGGCCTTTCGCAAACATAGCTCAGGGCACGAACTCAGTGAACGCAACTCTTTCTGCCCTTGCCACCGGCGATTATGTTGTCACAGAGGCAGGTTTTGCCGCTGACTTAGGGGCTGAAAAATTCATGGACATCAAATGCCGGGCTGCAGGAATTTCTCCCAGCGTTGTCGTTATCGTTGCCACAGTCCGTGCCCTCAAAATGCACGGCGGCATGGCAAAAGCCGACCTCTCAACTCCAAGCATTGCCGCTCTTCAGGCAGGATTTGAAAACCTTGCCGTTCACATCGAAAATATCGCAAAGTTCGGCGTTCCTTCTGTGGTGGCAATCAACCGTTTTGTCACCGACACCGAAGAAGAAATTTCCCTGCTCAAAGAACTCTGCGCGAAAAAAGGCGCGAAAGCAGTTCTCTGTGAAGGCTGGGGCAAAGGTGGCGAGGGAGCGACAGAACTTGCAAAAGTCGTTGCGGATGTGGCTGATTCAAATCAAGCAAATTTCCACTACCTCTATCAGGCAAATCTTTCATTCGCTGACAAAATCCGCACTCTTGCAAAAGAAATTTATCGCGCCAAGGATGTGGAATTTGCCCCGAATGTGCTTAAAAAATTACGGGAATTTGAGGAGCAGGGATATAAGGACTTGCCGGTCTGCGTGGCAAAAACCCAGAATTCAATCAGCCATGATCCAAAACTCATGGGTGCGCCAAAAGACTATGTTTTCCCAATACGGGATGTACAGCTTTATTCGGGAGCAGGTTTTGTTGTCGCCCTCGCGGGAGAAATCATGACTATGCCGGGCTTGCCAAAATTGCCGGCCGCCCTTAACATTGACATTGACGACGACGGTCACATTTCGGGGTTATTTTAATGTTCGGATTTTACTTTAAAAAGAATTTCGCTGATGGCTGGGACAATTTTTTCTTCCTCGTGCTGTCTAACGCAATTACGATTCTCCTGCTTGTCGGCTCTTACTTTGCCCTCAAAGCGGCGGATTCCTTTGGGCCTTATGCAGTCTTGTTGGCATTCATTCTATGCACTGCTATTCTTTCGCTTTCTCTCTTCGCATGGGGAGCTAATGCGGCCAAAATAGCGGATTTCCGTGCTCCGTCATTCGGGCTCTTCTTCTCAGCACTCAAGAATGTTTGGAAAATCGCTCTTGCATTTGGCATTTTAATTTCTGTAGTGCTTATCCTCGTCCGTTTTGCCGTGGCCTACTATCTCGCTATGTATTTTAATGACGGAAGTTTGCTGGGACTTATCATTACAGCAGCCCTTGGCTGGTTTGTCTTTGTTTCAGCAATAGCCCTTCAATATTTCATTCCTCTTTATTTCTTGCAGGAAAATAACGGATTCAAAAAATGCCTTAAAAAATCTTTCCTTATCTTCTATGATAATGTTGGTTTTTCAATCGAGCTTTTTTTCGTAAATCTCCTGCTTTTTATTCTTTCCTGCGTCACTTTTATGATTATTCCGGGGCTTAACGGAATCCTGCTTTCTTCAACGAATGCCCTCCGTCTCCGCCTTTATAAATACGACTGGATTGAAAAAATGAGCGAGACCGACCCGGATTTTGAAAAGAACCGGGACAAGCGAAACGAAGTTCCCTGGGACGAGCTTTTGGCCGAAGATAAAGAATCCCTTGGTCCCCGCAAACTCAGTTCCTTCCTATTTCCCTGGAAATAGCATACTTGAAACTCGTGTTTTTTCACGATAGACTTTATATATTCATTAAAATACATGGAGAAAAAAATGAAAAAACTTCTTTCTGTTGCTGCTGCCCTCCTTGCAGGCGCACTTCTTCTTACTTCTTGTAACGAGAAAAACGGCAAAATCAAAATCGGCGTAATTCAGCTTGTTGAGCATCCTGCCCTCGACAAAAGCTATCAGGGCTTCGTTGACGGACTTGCAGAGGCTGGCTACAAAAATGGCGAGAATATCGTTATTGACTACCAGAATGCACAGGGTGAACAGGCAAATTGCGTTACAATCGCCAACAAATTCGTAAACGACAAAGATGACCTTATCTTCGCAATTGCAACTCCGGCTGCTCAGGCTGTTGCAAACCTCACAAAAGATATTCCTATTCTCGTAACTGCTGTTACAGATCCTGAGTCTGCAAAACTTGTAAAATCAAACAAAAAGCCTGAGACAAATGTTTCCGGCACATCAGACCTCACACCAGTTGCAGCCCAGATTGAGCTTCTTAAAAAAATTCTTCCGAACGCAAAAAAAGTTGGTCTTCTTTACTGCTCAAGCGAAGCAAATTCAATTTTCCAGATTGACATCGCAAAAAAAGCATGTGAAGCAAACGGTCTTGAATATGTTGAAGGCTCAGTTTCTAACTCAAACGAAATCCAGCAGGTTACCCAGAGCCTGGTTGGCAAAGTTGACGCATTCTATGTCCCAACCGACAACATGCTGGCAGCCGGTATGGCTAATGTGGCAATGGTCGCAAACGAGGCAAAACTTCCAGTTATCTGCGGTGAGGACGGCATGGTCGTTTCTGGTGGTTTGGCTACTTACGGCATAAACTACTACGAACTCGGAAAGCTTACTGGCAAACAGGCTGTAAAAGTCCTCAAAGACGGAGCAAAACCAGCTGAAATGCCAATTGAATATCTTGAAAAATTCGATTTTACCTATAACAAAGACACGGCCGCAAAAATCGGAATCACAATTCCTGAGAATCTCTAATTTCAGTTAAGTTTTATAGACTTAACCTTCAAGAATCAAATCAACTGTCTCGGCGGAGCAGGCTTTTACCAAATCTGCCGGGGCAATCACAATTTGTTCCCCACGGACTCCCGCGCTTACATAAATCTTTTCGTGCTGTAATGCTGACTGGTCAATAAAAGTGGGGAATTTCTTTTTCATTCCCAAAGGCGAGCAACCACCTCGGATATAGCCTGTGAGGGCCAGCAATTCTTCCGGCTTTACGGGATTTATTTCTCTTGCGCCGCAAGCGTTCCTTGCTTTTTTTAAGTTGATTTCATGCTCCGCGCTCTGGCAGAAAACGAAAATCTGCTTAGACTCGCTTCGCATTACGATTGTCTTAAAGCAGGCCGCGGGATTTATTCCAAGTTTTTCGGCAATTCCGCTGGCCGCCCCCCTGGAAAGTTCGTGCTCTCCGTCATCATCATAAGAAAGGGTCTCGTATTTTATCTTTAATCCGTCAAGAATTCGCATTGCGTTCGTTTTTTTCATTTTATTTTCCTCGTGAATGTGATATATTAAAGCACAGATTCAAAAAAGAAACCACAGATTTTAGGATTGGGGAGTGATTTTTACATGGCACAAAACATTCAAGATGTACTCAGTTCTTTTTCTCAAAGATTAAGCCGTTTCAATAAATCTTCTCAGACAGAACGCACCCTTCCTCCTTCAAAAGATTCTTACTATGAGGAAAAATTGCGGGAGCGGGGGGAGCGGCTTCGTACTTCGGTGGTCTCAACTTACAAAATATTCCGCGCTCCCTTTGAGGCTCTGGGCGAGCAGAGTGACCGGGCGGCATCCCTGGACAAAGACGAGCAGAATCTTCTCAAGGCCTACAATCTTTACAAATCCTGCATGGACATCGACAAGGAAAATCAGGATGAAATCGGCGCGACTCACATTAAAAGCGTGGAACTTTACTCGCCTCTTGCGGACAAGGCCAGCTACACCACTGGCGGCCAGTTTGTTTATCTTCTCTGCTGGCTTTTTTTCGAGCAGAATTGTCAGGAATTCTTACCTTTTTTTAAGGACATCGATAATCATTTTGTGCTATGCTTTTCTCGTACAGATGGTTTCCAGTTCGCGGATTCTCACGAAAAGGAAATATTCGAGCTTGTTAAGTCGGAGTTTTATTCATGACAAAAGATTTGACGAGCGGTCATCCGCTTAAAATTATTCTCAGCTTTGCGCTCCCGGTTTTTTTCGGCTATCTTTTCCAGCAGTTTTACAATCTTGTAGACACAATCATCGTAGGTCAGTTCCTCGGTGTTGACGCTCTTGCCGCCGTGGGTGCTACGGGCAGCCTCAATTTTATGATTATCGGATTCTGCATGGGAATTTGCTCTGGTTTTGCGATTCCTGTCGCACAGAGGTTCGGTGCCGGCGATTACACTGCCATGCGACAGTTCATCTTCAACTCATGGATTCTTGTTCTCTTTTTTTCTGTTGTCCTTACGACTTTCACCGTTATTTTCTGCCGGCCTATGCTGGTGGCCCTGAAAACACCCCAGAACATTCTGGATATGTCTTGTTCATATTTCGAGATTATCCTTGCGGGCATTCCCGTCGTTTTTTTCTATAACATCCTCTCCGGAATTATCCGCTCGGTTGGTGACTCAAAGACCCCTCTTTATTTCCTTTTGATTTCAGCCGTAATGAACATAGCCCTTGATTTGCTTTTTATTGCTGTCTTCAGGCTCGGAATTCCCGGGGCTGCCTATGCCACCGTCATCTCAACTCTTTTTTCAGGGGTGCTCTGCTTCTTCTACATGAAGGTCAAATTCGAGATTCTTCGCCTGCAAAAAGCGGACAAAGTTCCCTCAACAAAAAAAATGAAGACCCTGCTTGGAATCGGTGTGCCTATGGGCCTGCAGTATTCAATCACGGCAATCGGAAGTGTAATTCTTCAGAGTGCGGTCAATGTGCTTGGCTCTGTTTATGTCGCTTCGATGGTCACTGCGCAAAAAATCAGCATTTTCTTCTCAACGCCTTTTGACGCTCTGGGAACTACGATGGCAACTTACGGCGGCCAGCATGTCGGGGCCAAAAAAATCGAACGCCTTAATCCCGGCCTTTTCTGGGGCTGCATGGTCGGCTTCGCATGGTCGCTTGTGGCTCTCGTGATTCTCTTCTTCTTCAGCGACAAGCTTTCAGCTTTCTTTATCAGCAAGAATGAAAGTGCTGATACCACGGCCTTTGTAATCGTGCATGTTTTCTACTTCCTCATGGCCAACGGAGTCACTTACTGGCTTCTGGTTCTCGTAAACTGCGTGCGATTTATGATTCAGGGCATGGGATTTTCCCGCCTGGCCATTCTTGCGGGCGTTTTTGAGCTGGTTGGTCGGGGCGTAATCGGCCTTGTCTTTGTTCCGCTTTTTGGTTTTACCGGGGCCTGTCTTGCAAGTCCTCTTGCATGGGTGCTTGCGGACTCTTTTCTTATTCCTGCCTACTTTGCTTGCAGAAAAAAACTTGTTACAATGTTTGGGAAAGGCGAATAAGAGTCATGAAATCCATCAAGACAAAAATCTTTACCATTGTTCTTACAGGAATTATCGCATCATCAGTCATCATCGGTAGTTTCGGTGTCTTTTGGTCTAGTACGGCGATTCGTAATGAGTCTTCGCAAATTCTTGATTTGATGGCGCAAGTTCAAACCGACGGCCTCAATTCTATGTTTTCGGAGGTGGAGCAGTCGTCAATCGTTCTTTCCCATTATGTCAGTGAAAATCTGGATGACTTTTCTATTTTCCAGAATGAGGATCGATTTTCCCGTTATATAGGCAAACTGGAGGATATCGCTTTTTATCTGGCTAATTGTACGAATGCTGCCCTGGCTGTTTATGTTCGCTTTGCTCCTGAACTCACCGATGAAGTAGCCAGCATTTTGTGGATTCGGCGGCATGGTGTTTTTGAGCAGGATTCTCTCTGTGATTTTCCAATTTATGAATCAGATTTTGACAACAGCTGGTATTATCGTGCCCGAAAATACGGCATAGGAGTTTGGACAAAACCTTACTATAACGAGGACATAAAAGAATATGTTGTTTCTTATGGTATTCCTGTCTATAAAAACGGTAAATTTTTCGCAGTTGTGGGAATGGATATTGATTTTGACAGTATTGCCTCAGTCGTAAATTCAATTTCGGTTTATAAAACAGGCTATGCTTTCCTTACGGATGAGGCCTTTGTCGTCACTTATCACCGATCTATTCCATCTGGTACTCGTATTGTTGAAGAAACTTCTGATTTTAAGCAACTCAATCTGGGGCTTGCCAACGCGGATTTTTATGAATACATTTTCAAAGAAAAAAAATTCCGTATGACTTATAAAAATCTGGTGAACGGAATGCGCCTTGTAGTCAGTGTTCCCACTTCAGAGATTGATAGCGAGCGAACTCGTCTTATTTTTATGACCCTTGCGGCTGTTTTCCTCATCGTTCTTGTTCTTTCTCTTATTACACTTTGGGTGTCACGACGGCTGACTCAGCCACTTAAAGAACTTGCGAATTCAACGAGCCATATCATCGCTGGAAATTATGATGTAAAATTCACTCATAAAACCAATGATGAAATCGGTGATTTGATGGATACCTTCATCTTCATGGCGAAGTCTCTCAAAATTCAGTTCGAATATATCAATTCTCTCGTCTACTACGATTCTATGACAGGTGTAAAGAACAAAAGAGCCTTTATCGATGAGCGAAATGAAATCAACCGGAAAATTCTTTCTGCAAAAGATAATGGCGAAAATTTTGAATTCGGGGTAATTGTCTTTGATGTTAATAACCTTAAATTTATGAATGACAATTTTGGTCACAAAGAAGGCGATGCCCTGATTAAGAATGCCTGCACGCTTATCACTCAAATTTTCTCAGAAAGTCCGGTATTCAGAATCGGTGGAGATGAATTCGTCTCTGTCATTACAGGGAAAGATTTTGAAAATCGCGCTGAGCTGCTTACAAAATTCCGTAGTGAAATGGACTATATGAAAGCAAATAGGTCAAATCCCAGTGAGCAACTTTCAATCGCCAGTGGAATTGCAGTTTATGATGTCCAAAAAGATGCGGAATTTCAGACTGTTTTCGAGCGCGCCGACGAAGAAATGTACAAGACAAAAGTTGCCATGAAGGGCGGAATCTCAAATATCAGGTGATTAAGGAAGTGCTGATTAACACTTGCCGCGCTAAATCTGTGCTTCCCGCAAGTTTACGAAAATCTACGGTAGATTATTTTTCAATTTTGCGGTAAATTCTTTTCTATGAATTTTTCACGGCGCAATTTTTTTCTTATCGGCATTTCCTTTGCTTTGCTGACCTTTTCATTTTCATGCTCGTCAGACAACAGTTCTCCGGCAGAAAAAAAACTTTCAGCTGATGAAGAATTCTCAAAAAAAGTTTCAGGACACTACAGCGAAATCAGCATAAAAGATTTTGCCGACGGCTTTAACCATGCGCGCTATCTCTATCCGAATTCAATTCCGCCATGGGAACTTTACGAGACTGACCAAATTCTGGGTCTTGCAGAAAATATGCTCTATCACCAGAATCCTGATGGCGGCTGGGCAAAAAATCTTGATTTACAGCGAAAATACACTTTGACCGAGCTGGAGGCCATTCAGAAAAAAAACGAGTCGGTTCCGCCGGTTACCTACAAAAAACAGACATCAAAAGACGGAAGCACAATCGACAACGGAAACATTTTTTCGCAGATAAAATATCTTGTTCAGGTTTACAGGCAGGTTCCTGATTCACGCTACATTGACTGTGCAGTTCGTGCCCTTCAATGGATTTTAAATGCACAGCACCCCCTGTCGGGCGGTTTTACGGGGGCTGATGTATACGCAATTACCTACAATGATGATGTGATGTCACAGACTATCCGTATTCTTCGGGATATTTCACGGGATGACAAAACTTACGGAGTTTTTCCCAAAAAAATGCGGGAGAATGCAGAAATCGCCTACCAGAAAGGAATTGACTGCATCCTCAAAACACAGATTACCATTACCCTAAGCGACGGCTCTAAAATTCTGACGGCCTGGGGGCAGCAGCACAGCCACGAGACATTGGAGCCGCTTTGGGCGAGGGAATTTGAGCCTCCGTCAATCTGTACAAGCGAATCTGCAAAAATAGTCAATCTTTTAATCGAAGACCAGGAGCCTTCAGAAGAAATAAAAAAAGCGATTACAGCTGCATGCGAATGGTTTGACAGTGATGATGTTCGCATAAAAGGAAAGGAAATCATCAAAAAGCCCCATGAAGCAGTCGTTTTGAACAATCACCATTATGATTTTGAGAAGATTATGGTGGATGATAAAAATGCACTTGACTTGTGGGCTCGTTTTTACGCGCTGGATTCTTCTTTTGATCTTGTAACCGGAGCCAGAAAAGCGATTCAAGGCACATATCCGCCTGTCAATTCACCGGTCTGGTGTGACAGGGGATGCAAATACTGTCCTTCCTTCAACGACCTGTCAATGGAAAGGCGAAACGGCTACGCTTACACGGTTAGAAGTCCTGCTTCCACCCTTGAAAAATACAGGGTCTGGAAAACAAAATTTGGTAATTAATTTTTATAGGAGTAATATATGGCAGATACAATGCACGCATTGGAAAAAAATCCTAATTGGAAAGGTCGCCGAGGTCCTGTAGTTCTGGTGATTATGGACGGCGTCGGATATGGAAAATACGAAGAGGGAGACGCAGTTAAGGCTTCAAAAATGAAGTATCTGGACTGGTTCACCGCAAATTGCCCTCATACTAAACTCAAGGCTCACGGAACGGCAGTTGGCCTTCCTTCTGACGATGATATGGGTAACAGCGAGGTCGGTCACAACGCAATGGGCTGCGGCCGCGTTTTCGCTCAGGGCGCAAAATTGGTAGGCGAGTCGATCGCCAACGGCTCAATGTTTGCCGCTGACACATGGAAAAAACTCGTCAAAAATGTAAATGAAAAGAATAGCACTTTGCATTTCATCGGCTTGGTTTCTGACGGAAACGTTCACTCTCACATTGACCACTTGAAGGCAATGATTACTCAGGCTTCAAAAGAGGGGGTGAAAAAGCTCCGCGTTCACGCATTGCTTGACGGCCGCGACGTTGACCCCACATCAGCTCTTAATTACATCACTCCTCTTGAAGAATTCCTTGCTGGATTTGCAGGAGTGGACTACCAGATTGCCTCTGGCGGCGGACGAATGTTTATGACCATGGACCGCTACAACGCAGACTGGAGCATGGTAGAGCGGGGCTGGAAGGCTCATGTTTTAGGCGAAGGACGCAAATTCGAGTCAGCTACAAAAGCAATCGAAACTTACCGCGCAGAAATTCCTGGAATCCTTGACCAGGACATGCACGAATTCGTAATCGAAAAAGACGGAAAACCTGTTGGTACAATCGAAGACGGCGACTCTGTAATTTACTTTAACTTCCGCGGCGACCGCGCTTTGGAGATGACAAGAGCCTTTGAGACACCAAAAGGCGGAGATTTGCCATTTGACCGTGTCCGTGTTCCTGCCGTTGAATATGCCGGCATGATGGAATACGACGGCGACGCTCATGTTCCTGCCCAGTATCTTGTTAATCCGCCAAGCATCGACCGCACAATGGGCGAGTATCTCACAAAAACAGGCGTAAAGCTCCTTGCAATTTCTGAAACACAGAAGTACGGTCATGTTACATACTTCTTCAACGGTAACAAGCAGGGAAAATTCGATGAAAAACTTGAAGACTACATCGAAGTTCCTTCTGATGTGGTTCCTTTTGAACAGCGCCCATGGATGAAGTGTGCCGAAATCACTGACAAGGTAATCGAGGCAATCAAGAGCGGAAAATACGACCACATCCGCCTTAACTACCCCAACGGAGATATGGTCGGACACACAGGCGTTTTCAACGCAGTCGTTTGTTCTATGGAAGGAATGGACTTGCAGCTTGGCCGCTTAAAGGCCGCAATCGATGAGGCTGGCGGCATTCTCTGTCTTACCGCTGACCACGGAAACTCTGACGACATGTACGAGCACGCAAAAGACGGTTCTGTAAAAATGGATAAATCTGGCGAGCCAAAAGCAAAGACCAGCCACAGCTTAAACCCGGTTCCGGGAATCATCTATGACCCGGAATACAAGGGCGAGTACGACAATACCAAGCTCAACGACGGTTTGGGAATCTCTTCTTGGCCTGCAACTCTTATGACACTCATGGGATTCGTTCCTCCAAGCGACTACGACAAGTCAATGGTCAACTTGAAGTAGCGCGGAAGGGCGAAAAGCCCGACCGCCGCGGAGTTTGTGTTTCGGCAGACTCAACAACCAAGCCTGTCGAAACCTGAGCGGCGGTTGCGCCCAAAAGATGAAAATATCTTACACTACAGCGCGGTACGGATGCCGCGTTGCTTTGAGAGTGAATAAATTCTGCGAGAACCGTTAGGTTCTCGTTACGACATGGAGGCCGAGTGTTTATGAAAAAATTTTTTCTTTCAGCTTTATTTTTCTTTGTTTTTGGATTTTCGCTTTTTTCGCAGTCGCTCATTCAGGCGGCGATGAACGACGATTTCAAGTCTTTCAGCAAAATCGTCTCTTCGGGGGCGGATTTTTCTCAAAAAAGTGAGCGCGGGCTTTCAGTTCAGCACTCTTTGGGCTATTTTTCGACGAAAAATTTCAAAAAAGCCTGCGCCCTGCTTGATTCAAAAGGCGTGAACCTCGATGAGCCGAACGAAGACAATCTTTCGCTTTTGCATTTGCTCGCCTATGCTTGCGATTACGATAAACTTTCGGTTTTGCTGAAATACAAGGTCGATGTGAACCGAAAATGCGCGGTGAACGGCTTTACGCCAATCGAAATGACGCAGTTCGCCACATTCAAATTCGTCACGAATCAAGATATTCCGAAAAATGCCCGCGAGAAAGCCGAGAAATGCAGGAATCTTCTTTTAAAAAACGGCTCTGAGCCTTTCAAATATTGTGAGCCAACTGTCAACAAGGTCGGGAATTTTGCTTTTTGTCTTTTTATGGCAGCGAATACGCTTGAGCCGTTCATTTCATTTGATATGATGAATTCCAGCGACCTTTTTGAATTCTACGAGGAAAACGGTCAGCAGACTGCGAGCGTAAAATTTGATTTGATAGAAGCAGTTTTTAAAAATGTCGGCATTGACGCGGAAATCTCATCATTTTCAGATGAAAAAGTTTTTCCCGATAAAATCAAACTCGCAAATGATGCCGAAGAGCCGTACTTTTTGATTGCGCAGACAGCGAACAATCCAATTGCGCCTTATCAGTGGGTGTGCTTTAATTACGATTCAGAAAAACTGACAAAGGAAACGCCTCTTTCTGCCTCGAATCCCGACAAGACTTTTAGACAGGTCTCTTTCAGAGTTGGTGATATAAGCCAATTGATTTTGATAAAAGTTAATGATTTTTTTCAAATAGAAAAAAATGTGCAATAATCCCGTTTTTGCGGGCAATTGCTAGACGAAACAATCTTTTTTCTGATATAATATCTCTACATTTTTTCAAGGAGAATCCTATGAGACTTGCACGACGCTTCAGACCATTGGTCAGCAACAAAACAACCCGCGCTAACAGCAAAAAACAGTCAAAAAGACTTGCTGCTAACTATGCGCTTCTCGCTTCTTTGGCGGCAACTGATTCTAAATCAAAAAAATAATTTTGAATCATTGATTTTCCCCACGATTATGTGGGGCATTTTTTTATAATCGATTTTTTAAGGAGTACAACATGGCTAGCATTAAAGACGGATTGGGAGCAACAACAAAAGAACTTGGCGCTTTCAAAAAATTCATTTCTCGCGGAAATGTCGTTGACATGGCTGTCGGTGTTATCATCGGCGGTGCATTCGGTAAAATCGTCACAAGCTTGGTAAATGACATCGTTATGCCTCTTATCGGTCTTGCCTTGGGTAAAATCAACTTTGCGGATCTTAGCGTAAAAATCGGTGAGTCAGAAATCAAATACGGTGCTTTCATCCAGACCGTCCTTGACTTTATCATCGTTGCTTTCTGTATTTTTGTTGTAATCCAGATTTTTGAAAAATTCAAAAAGAAGGAAGAGGCAAAACCCGAAGAAACTCCCGCAATCGTCAAGTCAGACGAGGCTATTTTGCTGGAAGAAATCAGGGATTTGCTCAAAAACAAATAATCTGTCTTTGATGACACTTTTCTGAAACCAACTTTAAAGAGCGCGGTTTTTATTGCATGAAGAAATTGAATTCTTGCGTAAAAAACGCGCTCATTTTTTTATTCCTCACGATTTTTGGTCTTTCGCTCACCCATGGCGAAAATCTTTCAAAAAATGTAAAAATCAAAATCACGGGGCAAGAATCAAAGGAAAATCCCGTCCATCTCACGCTTGCCTCTAAAGAGTCAAAAATCATCGGCAACATAAAAATCACCACCATGAATTTGATTGTGGCCAACGAGAGCGACAGAATCCTTGAAGGAGAATTGGAATTCCCCCTTGCTGAGGGCGAGTCTGTCATCGGCTACGCGATTGATGTGAATGGAAAGCTTCGTCAGGGCGTGGTGGTCGAAAAGGACAAGGGGCGGCAGGTTTTCGACTCGATTGTCCGTCAGGGAATTGACCCCGGCCTAATCGAAAAAACTAATGGCAATAATTTCAAAACCCGCATTTATCCTATCCCTGCAAAGGGCTTAAGGCAGGTTCAGATTGTAGTTCAGGGCGGCGTAAAGGAAAAATCTGAGCGAAAGGAAGGGCTTTTTGCCGAAACGATTGGAAAAGACACCTTCTTCTATTATAATCAGCCTCTTTCTGCCAGTGAAAGATTAAAAAAACTTCCCAAAAGTCTTACTGTCTGCTGGGACATCTCTTCCAGTGGCGAAAATCGGAATCTTACTGCGGAAATTGATTTTCTCAAAGCCTATATCAAAAAACTGGATTCTCCCACAGTGGCCTTTTATCCTTTTGCCAATGAGATTCACGCGGGGCATGTTTTTGAAATAAAAAGCGAGAAAAATCTTTCTGACTTGGAAGCCTTCATCAAAAATCTTCAATACGATGGGGCTACGAATCTGGGCTATGACTGGCGGAATTTCGGCGGAGAAGAAATCCTTGTTTTTACAGACGGATTGGGAAATTGGAGTGACGGCAAGGCAGAAGTCGGTAATGCTGGGGCTGGGGCTTTAGTTTACACCATAAATTCTTCTTCTTCCGCTGACCACGCATGGCTTTCTTCTCTCGCGCAAAAAAATGGCGGGCTTTATGTGAACCTTTCGGAAAATGTAAAAATCGAAGAAAAACTTTCCCTCATGCTGGCAGAACCCTACCGCCTTATCCGCGCTGAATATGACTCAAAGGCTGTGGGTGAACTTTATCCCGAAGAAGGAAGCCCTGTTTCCGGTGATTTTAATCTTACTGGGCTTTTAAAGAAAAAATCGGCTCAAGTAAAATTGTATTTCGGGCATGGAAATTCAATCGAAGAGAGCGTGACCGTAAAAGTGAGCGCAAGCGACGGAATCGAAAGCGATTATGTCGCCCGCCAGTGGGCTTCTGAGAAAATCGCCGCCCTTTCCAAAAATTATGACAAAAATAAAGAGGAAATCATCTCGCTGGCAAAGAAATTCTCTGTCGTCACCAAGGACACTTCCCTTATCGTGCTGAAAAATGCCAGCGATTATGCCCGCTACGGAATTCATCCGCCAAAAGATGACAAAGATTTGTGCTCGGAATACGAAAAAATCATTGCAAGGCAGGGAAATTCAAATGTAAAGCCGGTGGATTCATCGTCAAAGCATGAAATTCCCAAATCAGTTTACGAAACTTTCAAAGAATTCAAAAAATGGTGGAATACCAGCCTGGAGGAATTCAAAAAGATAAAAGAAAATAATGATAAGGGAGGAATTATCAGACCTCTCAGGGCGATGGAGCTTATGGAAGCCGCTCCTGCTGGAATCGAGGGGCAAACTCCGCCAGTTTATTCAGATATGGCAAATGTCGTTGGACGATCTAGGTCACAATCGCTCTCCCGTGAGGCTGCTCCTATGGCAGAAAAATCTCTCGGCGGCGAAAATTCTTCTTCGGCGGAGGCAAAAATTTTCTTACAGGCATGGTCTCCTGACGCGGATTACCTAAAAATCCTCAAAAAAACGGCGACTGAAAAAATGTACGAAAAATATCTGGAGCTAAAAAAATCTTATGGCTCTTCACCGGCTTTTTATATGGAAGTTTCTGATTATTTTGCCGAGGAAGACTTGGAGAGCCAGTCACTAAGAATCCTCTCAAATCTTGCCGAGCTGAATCTTGAGAACACAGACTTGCTTCGTGCCCTTGCGAACAAGCTGGTGGAGCGAAAAAAATATGCCCTTGCCATTCCTGTATTTGAAAAACTTGTCGCTCTTAAAGGTGAAATTCCCCAGTTCTACCGGGATTTGGGAATGGCTTATTATATGGCGGGGGAGGCTCAAAAGTCGGTGGATACCCTTTATTCTCTCGTTTACAAAAAATGGGACGGACGCTTTGAGCAGGTTCAGCAGATTGCCCTCAACGACATGAACGCAATCATAGCCGACTGCCAGCGCAAAAAAATCAAGCTGGACACCAGCGAAATCGACAAAAAATTGATGGAAAATTTCGATGTGGATGTGCGGGTTATCCTCACATGGAACACGGACGACTGCGATGTGGATTTGTGGGTAACGGACTGCGATGGCGAAAAATGTTTCTACGGAAACCCAATCACCCGAAAGGGTGGCAGAATGAGCCGGGACTTTACCCAAGGCTACGGCCCGGAAGAATTCTGCATAAAGACGGCTCCTGGCGGAAAACTTAAAATCGAAGCCAATTATTTTGGAAATTACCAGCAGAAAGTCTTGCAGCCGGTGACGGTTCAGGCCGAAGTCTACACGAATTTCGGCAGAGCGAATCAAAAGCGGGAAGTCCTCACCCTCCAGCTCAATGATGTGAAGGGAACTTTCCTTATTGGGGAGGTAGAATTGTAATCAGGGAGAGCTGGGGCAAAAACACAATCGCAAAGAAAAGAAGGCTTATCCAGGTGAAAGTTTTGATGAATTCAAAGGCTTTGCCTGGATATTCTCTTATATAAAGGCGAAGATTTATGACGCTGGCAAGGCTTCCGATAATCGAGCAAAGACCTGCGCTGTCCAGACCGTACAAGAGGGCGCGAAGATTTGTTGAGAAAGGATAAAGCACGATGCTGGCCGGAACATTTGAAATGGCCTGACTGAGCAAAATGCTCCACAAATATTCATGGCCTGCCACTGATTTCTGCAAAAAGAGCGAAATGACCGGGTGACGGCAAATCGACGAGGAAAAAGTGAAAAAACAAAGGAAAGTTAAAAGAAGGACATAATCTGTTTTCAGAAGAATCTTCCTGTCGCCAATCAAAAGCGTGATAAAAACAAAAGCAAGCACAAAAGGATAATACCGAGTCCGGCTAACAATCGAAGCCACCACAATCAAAAAAAGAATCTGATACATGATTTTTCTGGCAAGCAATCCCTTAGAAGCAACTTCACCGTCGCAAGAATCTTTCGCACAAGAAGAAACATAATCTGTGGATTTTATTTCTTTCCTATACAAAACAAAAATAAAAAGCAAGAGCAGCCCCGCGCTGAAAATCCAAAGGGGCGACATCATCTTTAAGAATTCCGGCGTAGAGATTCCGCTTTTCGCGTACAAAAAGAGATTTTGCGGGCTTCCGAAGGGCGTTAAGAGTGAACCACGGATTGCGGCGATGTTCTCAAAAGTCAGGACCGGAAGGATGTATTTTTCCTTGCCGGCGGAACGGAAGAGAATAATCGTAAGGGGAACGAAAATAATCAGGGAGACATCGTTGGTGACGAACATTGAAGTGAAAAAAACTCCGAAGACGAGAAAGACCGTAAGCGTTTTTATAGAAGAAATTTGCCTTGCCCTGCGCAAAATCGGCTCAAAAATGTTCTCGCTTTTAAATCCTTCAAGAACCGAAAGCAGCATGAAAAGCGTGGCGAGGGTGCGCCAGTTGATGTCGTGAAGCAACTCTGCTGAAGGCGGCGTGATAAAAAGTGAAAGCAGGGCCGCCAAAAGGGAGACCGAGAGCATTATGTCTTTTTTAAAGAGATTTTTTAACCATACAGTGAATTTGACCATGAAGAGATGATAGCAGGAAATCAAGAAAATGAAAACGAGAGTCTTTGGGCTCTGAGCCTTTTTCGGTAAGCTACTCATACTCCCTCGACAGCACGGATGAACACGGATTTGTATTTGCGAAGGGCTTTTCAAATACAATCTGCGTCTATCCGCGTTAATCCGCGTTAATCCGCGTCTAATTTTATTGCATATTGCTCCTTGCTTATTTATAATTACCCTATGTATTACGGAATTGATTACACTTATTTGATTTTTGCCTTGCTGGCTTTGCTTTTGGGGCTTTGGGCTTCCTCGGCGGTTAAGTCTCGCTTTGCAAAATATGACCGCGTGCAGACTAAGCGGGGAGTTACCGGAGCCCAAGCCGCTGCAATTCTGCTGCGTGCCAACGGAATCACTGATGTTAAAATCCAGCACATTCACGGAAATCTTACTGACAATTACAATCCTACAACGAAAATCTTGAGCTTGAGTGACGCGACTTATGCCAGCTCTTCTATCGCGGCGGTGGGCGTTGCGGCTCACGAGACAGGGCACGCCATTCAGCACAATGTGGGCTATTTTCCCCTTAATTTCCGCCGGAGCCTTGTTCCTGTGGCAAATCTAGGCTCTCGGCTCGGTCCTCTGCTGGTTCTTTTGGGAATCGGTTTTGGTTATTCGGCTCAGGCTGAGCAATATCTTCCCGTGATGCAACTTGTCACTGATATAGGCCTGCTTTTGTTTGCTGGGGCGACTCTTTTTTATCTTGTCACCTTGCCGGTTGAGTTCGACGCTTCCTGGCGGGCGCTTAAAATCCTCAAAGAAGCCAATGTTTTTGTTGATGATGAGGAAATCGCCGGCGCACGGAATGTTTTGTGGGCTGCGGCCATGACCTATGTGGCCAGTGCTTTAAGCGCAATCGCTTCCTTTGTACGGATTCTTATGATTTCTCAGCGTGGAAGACGGCGACGATGAAAGAAAAAGCCCCGCGTAACAGAACTCTTACCCTTGAAGAATCTGAAATTCCTCTCCTTAAAAAAGAAGTCCTTACAATAGAAGATTTGTCTTCTTTTTCCGAGGAGGAATCTTCCGGCCTTATCTCAAAAATCCTCAATAAGACGATAAATGCTGACTTGATGGTGGCTCTTCCCTTATTGCCCGATGAATTCGCCGACCTTATCATCATCGATCCGCCCTATAATCTCACGAAAAGTTTTGGCGGCAAGGTTTTTAACGCCCGGTCGGAAGAAGCTTATGACGAGTATCTTGCGAGCTGGTTTCCTTTGGTCTGCAAAAAATTGAAGAAAAATGGCTCCCTTTACATCTGTGGCGACTGGAAATGCACTTCCTCATTACAAAGGGCTGTTCAGAAAGAGCTTACCGTTCTCAACCGAATCACATGGCAGAGAGAAAAGGGCAGGGGGGCGGCCTCAAACTGGAAAAACTCCATGGAAGACATCTGGTTTGCGGTCAAGAATCCCGATGATTACTATTTTGATGTGGAGTCCGTCAAGCAAAAGCGGCGGGTGATTGCCCCATACAAAGAAAACGGCCGGCCAAAAGACTGGGAAGAAAGCGATGAGGGCAATTTCCGCCTCACTTATCCGGGTAATTTCTGGGATGACATTTCCATTCCCTTCTGGTCAATGCCAGAAAACACCGACCATCCCACGCAAAAGTCAGAGAAACTTTACGCCAAGCTGATTCTGGCAAGTTCCCGTCCTGGAGACCTGGTTTTTGATCCTTTTCTTGGAAGCGGAACTGCCAGCGTGGTGGCAAAAAAACTTGGCCGCTCTTTTTTGGGAGTTGAGCTGAGCGAAGAATATTGCCTTTACGCCCAAAAAAGGCTCAATCGTGCCGAAGAAGACAAGTCGATTCAGGGCTATCGCGATGGAGTTTTTTGGGAGCGGAATACGCTCGCCGAACAGAAAAGACAGTCTGTGTAATCTATGTTACAGGGCAAAGACATTTTATTTTTCTTTTGTTAAAAATAGCGCGAAGAAGTGAAACGGCTTACGAAAACACTTGTTTTGTGCTGCCGCGTGAGCGGCAAATGTATATAGTTACAAGCACAAAACGAGTGTAGCATGCTAGCATGCGGTTTCGATAAACCGTTTTCACGACTGGGAGCTATTTTTAGGAAAGGCGGTTTATAATGTCTTTTCCCTGTATCTGTGGTTTATTATTTTTGTGTTTTATCATAAAATAACTTTACGAGGAAAAAAATGGAAAACGCAACAAAATGCATTCACTCAGGCTACACGCCAAAAAACGGCGAATCTCGCATGATTCCGATTATTCAGTCAACGACTTTCAAATACGACACAAGCGAGGACATGGGAAAACTCTTCGACCTTGAGGCTTCGGGTTACTTCTACACCCGCTTGCAGAATCCGACAAACGACATGGTTGCCGCAAAAATCTGTGCCCTTGAGGGGGGAAGCGCGGCTATGCTCACATCCAGCGGTCAGGCGGCAAACTTCTTCGCTGCCTTCAACATTGCTTCTAACGGAGACCACATCGTCGCTTCAAGCTCTATTTACGGCGGAACTTTCAATCTTTTCAATGTGACCATGCGCAAAATGGGTGTTGATTTTACTTTCATTTCCCCGGACGCAAGTGACGAAGAAATTCAGGCGGCTTTCAAGCCCAACACAAAGGCTGTTTTTGGCGAGACAATAGCAAATCCTGCCCTTACGGTCTTTGACATCGAGCGATGGGCAAAAATCGCCCACAAAAACGGCGTTCCCCTCATCGTGGACAACACTTTTGCCACGCCGATTAACTGCCGTCCCTTTGAATGGGGAGCTGACATCGTAACTCACTCAACCACAAAATACATGGACGGTCACGACGCCACGGTCGGCGGCTGTATCGTGGACTCAGGCAAATTTGACTGGATGGCTCATGCCGAAAAATTCCCCGGTCTCTGCACTCCTGACGAAAGCTACCACGGAATCACCTACGCCACAAAATTCGGCAAGGAAGGAGCTTTCATCACAAAATGCACCGCCCAGCTCATGCGGGATTTTGGCTCGATTCCTTCCCCTATGAACGCATACATGCTCAATCTTGGACTTGAATCTTTGCCAGTCAGAATGAAGCAGCACTGCGCAAACGGTCAGGCCGTGGCAGAATTCTTGGAAAGCCACAAAAATGTCGCTTGGGTAAATTACCCCGGCCTTAAAAGCAACAAATATCACGACCTGGCTCAGAAATATATGCCAAATGGAACTTGTGGTGTCGTTTCTTTTGGCGTAAAAGGCGGACGGGCTGCCGCAGAAAAATTCATGAAGCACTTAAAGCTTGCCATGATTGCGACCCACGTCGCAGATGCCCGCACTTGTGTCCTTCATCCGGCTTCGGCAACTCACCGTCAGCTTACCGATGAAGAGCTTGTCGCCTGCGGAGTCGGGCCTGATATGGTTCGTTTTTCTTGCGGAATCGAAGCTACCGAGGACATTATCGCTGATTTAAAACAGGCATTGGATTCAATCTAATCTTGCTTTTATTCAATTTCTCGCCGATAATATATAGAAGTAAGTAAAAAGGATTTATCCATGAAAAAATTTGCAAAAATCATTTCTTTATTTTTGGTTACAGGTGTTTTGCTGACTGCTTGTGAACGAATCGATATTGAGGGTATTGGAGAACTTAACCAGATTGAATTATGGTATAGTCCGTACTCAAGCGACGCTGCACCTCTTCCTCATGATAGTGTTCTTATTGACCATGTTGAAAAAGACTTGGGTATTTCTCTTGTAACAGTACCTCTTCCTTCAAACAAAGATGAACAGACCGAAATGATTATGGAAGCTGCCCGTACAAATTCTCTGCCTGATATTTTTATGGTAAACCGTGATGTTCTGAGTACGCTTGTAAAAGAGAACAAGGTTGCGCGAGTTGATTCATTGTATCCGCTTATGCCTGAGCGCACTGCAATGATGTATGATGAGACCGCTCGGCTTTCTTCTTCTTTTGATGGCGTTTCTTATGGTCTTTCACAGTCAGGGTCGGTTGACCGAAACGAAGGCATCCTTATCAGAAAGGACTGGCTTGATAAACTCGGTCTTTCTGTTCCTGTAACTATTGATGACTTCTATAATGTCATGAAAGCTTTCACTGTAAGTGATCCTGATGGCGATGGTATTGCTAATACTTACGGATACGGTGCTTACATTGACATTCGTGCAATCGAAGACGGCTTGGGCTGTCGTTTTGCTCCTTTCTTTGGTGCTTTCGGTGTAGAAGGAACTTTTAATGCGAGCAAATCAAATCCAGGCTTGAACATTCATAAACCGGAGTATTTGCAGGCTTTGGAATATCTTCACAAGTTGGTTGAGGAAAGGGTTATTGATCCGGGCTGGGCTACATATAGCAAAAATGATTTCCGTGCCGCATGGAAAGCTGGCAGGTTCGGTATGATGCGTGAACAGAATGCGGCTTTTGCTCTTGAATCAAATTATAAAGATTTTGATGAAAAATATCCTTATGGTGAGTGGATTTTGATTAATCCTCCTGTTGGTCCGGAAGGCAAATCATCTGTTGGTGCTTATGCTCCTGGATACCGAACTTATGCTGTTTCTCGCCGTGCTCAGGAACTTGGAAAATTACCTGTCATTGCTCGTCTGCTTGAATGGATGAGCACTGACGGTTACACAATTGTTGCCTACGGAGAAGAAGCCGTAAACTATATGCTTAATGATGAAGGTAAAGTCACGACCGAAGGCTTGCCTAATCCTGATTTTGCATATACTCAAAAAGCTGCTGCGCCTTTGCTTCAGCTTCGAAATCTTGTTTTTTATAATAGCAATGAAGAGCTGGAATCTCGCTATCCAACATGGCATACAAAAACTGGAAAAGAGATGAGTGCCTTTAAGATTCTCCGCCAAATGCAGAAATGTCCATGGACTCTTGCAGTGAACATTCCAGGAATTTCAAAGGAATTAAAAGATTTCTATGAAGACGGAGTCCGTGATTTTGTAAGTGGCCGCCTCGAATTAAAGAATTGGACACTGTGGCTTAAAGAATTTGATGAAAAAGGTGGTGCTGATTGGGAACGGCGCTGCCTTTTGTATGCAGAGGAAAATAGTCTCCTGCTTGATGACAACAAGCGCATTTCAAAAGATTAAAAACTCTTGCCGATGACATAATCAGCAATTTCTAGTATACTGTCCGCAATATCTATTGTATTGTGGATATTTTTTTTAGAGGGGATTTTATGTCACGACGAAGAGTAGTTATTACGGGGTTGGGAGTTGTTTCTCCTGTTGGAAATACAGTTGAAGAGACTTGGAATAGTGTAAAAAACGGAAAGTGTGGAATATCAAACATCACGCTTTTTGATCCAAGCCGTCTTTCGGTAAAAATCGCCGCAGAAGTAAAAGATTTTGACATTACAAAATATGGAATCGATTCAAAAGCCACACGGAAAATGGCTCGGTTTTCAAAATTCTGTTTGGCGGCAAGCGCACAGGCAATTGCTGATTCAGGATATACTGGCGAAACGCTCAAAAGCGAAAAAATGGGCGTTATGGTTGGCTGCTGTTTAGGCGGAATCGACGCGACTGAAGCTGGCTTTGTCAAATTCTGTGATCCTGCTGCAGGACCTGACAGGCTTCCCCCTCTCACGACCCCACTGATGATTTCAAATGAAGCGGCCGCAAATGTAAACATTTACTACGGATTTCAGGGGCTTTCATGGACAATTAACACGGCATGCGCTTCAGGCACGGATTCTCTTGGGCTTGCGACAGATTTGATTCGTTCTGGCCGTTGTGATGTAATGCTTGCAGGCGGGACTGAGGCCGCAATCTCTGAGTTTTCAATCGCAACATTCGTTAAGTTGCAGGCTTTGGCCTCAAAATTCAACGATTGTCCTCAAAAGGCGAGCCGCCCCTTTGACCGTGACCGTGACGGCTTTGTTATGGCAGAAGGTTCGGCAATGTTCATCCTTGAAGAGTATGAGCACGCAAAGGCACGCGGGGCAAAAATCTACGCTGAGGTCGCAGGCTTTGGTTCAAGTTGTGACGGCTACCACATCACCGCACCTCTCAAGGACGGAAGTGGCGCGGCCCTTGCTGTAAAAGCAGCCCTTGATGACGCTGGAATTTCACCGGCCGATGTCCAGTATTACAATGCTCACGGAACCTCAACTCATGCAAATGATGTTGGCGAAACAGCCATGCTCAAACTTGCTTTCGGTGAAGAAAATGCAAAAAAATTGCACATTTCATCAACAAAAAGCATGACCGGTCACTTGGTAGGTGCTGCTGGAGCAATCGAAGCGCTTTTCTGTGTCAAGGCAATCAACGAGGGCTTCATTCCCCCCACAATCAATATCGAAAATCAGGATGTCGAAGGTGGCTGTGACTTGGATTACACACCAAACAAGGGCGTAAAGTGTGATGTCACTGTGGCAGCGAGCGCAAGTTTGGGCTTTGGCGGTCACAATGGCTGCATCATCATCAAGAAAATATAAAAGTGAAAATCGGATATTCTAAAATGAAAAAATTCTTTTCTCTATTCTTATTTTTAATCTTTATTTCAAATTCTCTTTTGTGGGCGCAATCGTCTGATTCTGACATAACATTTTCTCCCCAGGCGGCAACAAGCTCTTCTTCCGGTTGGCTCCACGAGAATGACGGCAAAAAGCATTATTTTACGGCGATTGGAGGTATGCTTTTTTTTAATCTGGGCTTGTCGTCTTATAACAGATGGTGTCTCGGTTCTGCATGGGCGCAGACTGGCTGGAATGAGTGGGGGCACTTTTGGGAAAGAGAGATGAAATATGACTGCGATTGGTATTGGACAAATTATGTTCTTCATCCTTATCAGGGAAGCCTTTACTATATGTCTGCCCGCGGCTCGAACCTCAACTATTTTGAATCTTTCGGCGTTACTTTGCTTGGTTCTGCCATTTGGGAATATTTGTGTGAGACGAATGCACCGTCAACCAACGACATGATTTACACGACCGTGGGATCTTTTGCTGTGGGTGAAATGCTTTACCGTCTTTCTTTGGAAGCTGATGAAGTTTCAAGTCTTCTCGGTTTTGCCATTAACCCTATGCGCTTATGGACTCAGGGCTGGACTCGGCAAAAACCACTGGGAACGACTGGTAATATCCATGAATTGAGCGTAAAATTCGGCGGCGGCACGACACGGACTCACACAGAAATAATTAATGCGCCTGTTTTTGAAGGTCTTTACAAAGAAAATGAAGTTTTCCCGGCTTTTGGTTCTGTTATGATCTGCGTTGTTTACAATGATCCTTACGGTCATGATTCAAATTCTCCTTATTCTCAGTTTGAACTTGATTTTGGCGCTTCTGTTGGTGCTGGTTCTGGAGAGGGAGCTGATTGTGCTTATTCTGACATCGACAAAAATTTCATGTATCATATTAGAATTAATAGCAACGGTTTGCTTTTTTCTCGTGCTCCAAAGATTTCCGAAAACATTGACACTACACTCGGTCTTGCGATGGAATACAATTTTGACTGGCATCAATTTTATCAGTTATCATCTCTCGGTCCGGGGCTTGCAATCAAGCAAAGATTACGATTTGAGCATTCCGACTTTGAGTGGCAGCTTCATGGAGCATGGAATGCACTTGGTACCACCGATTATTATTACTATCACCGAAAATCGCTTAATGTTCTTCCCGCTGATGTAGGCGTCTTCCGTACTTACAATATGACTACAGGCCCTATGGCGGTTGTAAAAATGCGCTACATTAACGAAAAAGGCTCGTCAATAAATTTCGGCTTCCAGGGATATGCAATGTATGATTTTTACAATCAGCTTCAAGACGATGTGCCGGCTTCATCGAGCGGCTGGGAATGGATTGGGCTTGCAAACGCCAGCGCAGAACTTGCCGTCTCAAAAAGCGTCCGCATAGGTCTTTCTGATGAAGTGTATGTAAAACGGGCATTCTATAAAAAAGTTCCAGATGTTTTTCAGTTTGTAAACACAGCAAGCGCATACGCACGATTGCAACTTAAATAATTTATTTTCAAGAATAGGGCAGGGGGGAAATAATGAAATTAAACAGCACGCGGAATTCTTCAAACAAGGTAAATTTCTATAACGCTGTACTCGATTGTATGCCAATCGATGGCGGCTTGTATATTCCAGAAGATTTCGCCGACTTGCGAAAGTGGCTTTTGTACACAAACGAAAAAACGACTTTTTCAAGCATTGCCGGAGCCCTTACATCTGCCTGCATAAACGACGAATTTTCTCCTATTATCTGTGAAACGATTGCGACAAAGGCTTTTCCTTTCTCGCCGAAAGTCCGTCGCCTTGATAACAATCTTTTTGCGCTGGAGTTGTATCACACTCCCACGGGAAGCCATAAAGATTTCGGCATTTCTTATCTCGTTAATTCTCTTGAAACTATGCTCACAATGAATGGCGAGACGGCTACTTTTTTGGACGCCACAGTTGGTGAATTGGGAGCCAGCCTTGCCCGCGCCATCCGGGGGAAAAAGCACTTGAAGGCTGTTTTGCTTTATCCGCGGGGATTTGTGCGTGGCCTTGAAGAATCAGATTTTGTCTGGAACGGGGGAAATGTCCTCCCAATCGAGGTTGACGGAACTGAGCATAATTGTCATGAAATTGTCCGGGAGATTTTTGCTGACCATGCCTTTGTTGAAAAGTATCATCTTACGGTGGCGAACACGGCGAATATCGGACGGCTTATGCCCCAGATGTTTTTCTATCCCTATGCCTTCAGCCGAATTAAAAATCAAGTGAACGGCGATATTTTTTATGCCATGCCCTGCGGAAATTACTCAAATCTTGTTGCGGGCCTGTATTCCTGGCGACTTTCCCTTCCGTTGAACGGCTTTATCTGCCCCACAACAGATGAGATTAAAGTTGATTTGGCAGGAAACTGTGAGATTATGGACAGTATCGTTGAGCTTGAAAAACGCGGGAATGCTGATCCTGCAAGCCCCTCAAATCTTGAGCGATTGGAAGAGATTTTTGGAACGAGTGCCCTTATGCTCAGGCATTTTATCTATCCGGCACAAGTTTCTTCCGAAGAAGCGGATGAGGCCTGTCGAAAATTGTTTAAGGATTACAATGTCTATGCTGATAAATCAACGAGTCAGGCTTATGCCGCCGCTCTTAAGCGAAAAGAAGTCATTGACGAAGATGATGCCAGCCTTGTGCTTGTAATGCGAGATCATCCTGCCCTAAAAGCAGAATATATCCGTCACACGCTGGGAGAAGCGCCGGAAATGCCAGAGAGAATTGCAGAGGCTCTGCGTCACACAAGCGTTGACCGCCCTTGTGCAGCAACGGCCGAGGAAGTTTTGCTCACAATGGCCGATGAATTATAAAAAGGGAGAAGTCTCTCCCTTCGCCCGCACTTCGTTGTGGGCTACCCACTCTCCTAAGGGGTAGAAATCCTACCCCTTAAAATCCCCTTATTTTTTCTTTCCCTTAGGCTCAAAGGCTTTTACGAATTCCTCGCACTTGTATTCGGCTTTCTTCTCTGCCGCGTTCAGTTTCTTAAAGAGAGAGTCCACTGCCGCTTTCTTTGCCGCACTTGCTCCCAATTCAAGAATTGCCTTGTAGAGGGCGAGGGAAGCCTCCATCTTTTCCTTGTTGAACCATCTTACGCCGTTATATTCGTTGGCTCCTGATAAAAGCCATGCGTCGTTTGAGCCAGCCAATTTTTTTGCGACAAGAAGAGCGTCCTCTTTTGCCGCTTTTTCCGTGAGGGAAGGCTCTTTTCCTTCTGCAAGGGCAAAGGCTCTGTCAAAGAAATTGTAAGACTCCATGCTGCCGATTTTCGTGTTTCCTGTGAATTCCGCAATCTTTCGCTGTAAGCTCCATTTTCGGGCAAAACCGCTTTGGGCAAGGGGCGCGAGAGCAGAGTAAATATAGAGATATACTTCCTCATTGTTAATTTTCTTTCCTTTTGGGAAAGCCAGTGACTTGGGAACTGCAATTTTCGTAAACTTAGCCACCTTCTTTTCGATGGCAGAAAGTTTTTTCTCATATTCAACTTTGAGAGCCTTTTCTTTCTTTGCAATTTCGCCAGAAGTAGCATTCTTTCCGCCTTTTGCGCTCTTAGCTGATTTGGAAACTTTTGCCGTTTTAGAAAAATTGCCCTTTTCTGCGTCTGTCTGCGTCTTTTCTGCCTCTAATTTCGCTTTTTCCTCTTCATACCAGGTGCGAAGGGCGGCTTTTTCTTCCTCACGCTTTCGGCTCTCTTTTTCAAGGTATTCCTTTTCTGCGAATTCATTTGCCACTTCGTAGAAATATTCCAGCGGCTTTTCAATGAGTTTTTTGACGCTTGTCGCCGTGGCTTTCTTCAATCCTTCGGCTTTAAGCTCTTTCGCGCTCATTTTAAGCGTTCCGAGGCTCGTGCAAAGCTCGTTTCCGATGACATTTTGGAAAGCCTGATAGAGTTTTTTGTAGTGGAGTTCCTGCCATGCTGTGTGCAGGTCGGGCGTTCCCTTTCCGTTCAAAAAGTCGTGAAGTTCTTTTAATGAACCGTCCGTGTCCTTTTCCTGCCTTATATCCATGAAAATCTGGGTTTCAAAGCCGTTGAGGGCGATGAACATACCCTGGTCGCAGATGTCCTTGGATTTTCGGATATACCAGAGATTGTTTCGGTCTTCGCGGAAAATCATGTAGAAGTCTTCCTCGCCCCAAAGTCCCAAGCCCTCGGAAATCGAGCGGGTGACAAGTTTTTTGTCGTTCTCGCCGCTTCCGGTTTTGACCGCATATTCGCATGACTGCTTAATCCAGCCCTGGGCGCGTTCGTACTTGTTGTTATAGAAGACGACGCTGTATTCAGAGCCACATCTGTTTGAGTAGGCAAATACATTCTCGTTTACGCTGCCGTTATCCCAGACATCATAGAAGAGGAAGTCTTCCACCCCTGCAAAGAGATAGCGTTTTTTAAGGAGGGGGAAAATCTCCCGCTTGTGGCGGTCAACAAGATACTGGTCAGGGCTTTCGTTCCGGTAAGCTCTCGTGTATTCCATGCCGTATTTTTCTTCAAAGCCTTCGATTTGACCGTGACCGAACATAGGAAGACCCGGCATCGTTGCCATGAGGGTACAGACACCGAAATATTTGTCGCCTTTTCCGAACTGAGCCACAGCCGTCTCTTCATCAGGGTTGTTCATGAAGTTTACATATCGCTTTAAAATCTGCGGGTCAAAGTTGATTGTGTTTTTGACCGTCTGGCGGTACTTGTAGTTCTCCTCTTTTTTGAGCATGTTCATGAAGGCCGAATTGTAGACACGGTGCATTCCAAGGGTGCGGGTAAAGTAGCCTTCCATCATCCAGAAAGCCTCGGCCAGAAGAAGGGTGTCAGGCACTTCCTTTGCAACACGGTCAACGACTTCACGCCAGAATTCATTCGGAATTCTCTCTTCAAACTGCTGTGCCGTAAGGGCAAATTCACTTCTCGTTGCGATGTCGCCGCCTTTTCCGGGCTCAGGGTACCAGAGACGCTTGATGTGCTTTTTTGCCAGAACCATGGCCGCGTCAAAGCGGATAATCGGGAAGTTTCTCGCCACATGGAGGATTTTCTGCATGACTTCCTCGCGGGCCACAGGATTTAAAAAGTCAATCTGGGCAGTATCGTTCCAGGGCATTCCAGTGCCGTCATTTCCGTGGTAGATGTAGCGGGTGTCGCCTGTCTGAGTGTCGACTCGCTTGAAGCAGACGGCGCAGTCATTTTTTGAGTAATAGTGGTCTTCAAGGTAGATTGCCACCCGGTTGTCATGACTTAAATTCACGCCGTTGTAAGTGTACTGTGGGAAGGGATTGTCCCGCCGCTGAACGAATAAATCAGGCTTTTCAACTACCCACTTTGCATCCATACCGGTGTGATTTGGAACCATGTCGCTTGCAAGTCGGATTCCTCGTTGCCAGAGACGGGTGCGGAGATTCGCCAAAGCATCCCAGCCGCCTAAGTTCCATGCAATTTCGTAGTCATCCAGAGAATAGGCCGAAGCCGCCGCCTCTGGGTTTCCGCAAATCTGTTTGATTGTGCGGCTGGCAGGACTTCTCTCCCATAGACCGATGAGCCAGAGGCCGGTAAAGCCTTCGTCGCGGAGTAAATCAAGCTCTTCATCAGGAATTTGGTCGAGGCGGTTGATTTCACGACCGTATTTTTTTGAAAGCTGGTAGAGCCAGACGAGAACGGTTTTTGCCATGAGGACGACACGGGGCATCCATTCCTTGTCGTCGGAAAAACGCTCGTATTCCCGCATGAGGTAGTCGTAATTCGGAGGAGACATGTCAGGACTTCCGCCGTTTGTGGGGTGCCAGGCAGGTTTCCATTCCTCAGAAAGAAGGTCGCTTCCGGCTAAAAGACGGCGGAGCCAGTAATCTTCGCCCTCACCCTCTCCCGGAACGAGAAGGTCAGCCCAATGGACGCGGACATAGTTCAGCTGCTCCTGCAGATTATCGGGGGCAAAGTTGACCGGCTCCCGCAGGAATGAGACCAAATCGTGGCCGAAAGTGCCCCAGTAGGGCAGTTTTTTGAAATAGGCCTGAGTCTGCTTCCAGATTTCTTCCCATTGCGGGTTTTTCCTAAGATTTGAGTCATCAAAGAGAGAAATGAAAGGCTTGAAGGCTGGGTTTTCGTTGTCGAGATGGAGCATAATCATCTCTTCGAGAGTCTGCTCCCAGTTTGTGCGGGTGCGGCCGGTCTTTTTTTCGGTAAGCTCAAGATTTAAGTAATCTTCAATGGAAATGTGACCTTTATAAACTTCGGTGGGCGGAAACTCTGCGCAGAAATCAAGAATCATCCTGCGGATTGTCTCTTTTCCGAAAGAGGCCTGTAAATCCGAAAGCAATTCCTTAAAGGCGTTGGGATATTTCTGGCGGCGGTAAGTGTAGCAGGCAAGGTGGAAAATTTCGTCCAGTAAACCCATGGCATTTAAAGTGCCTGCTGAAATCTGCGCTTTATTATTGCGAATGAGATATTCATTGAATCGAGTCTGGAAGTCACGCACGGCCCGGATATTTTTAAGCACGACGTTTCCGCTGGAGGCGAAAAGTCCGTCTGAAAAGTTGCATTCGTCTCGGACAGCTTTTGCGATATGGAATTCGTTATATGAATAAATCATTGTAATCTCCCAAGTCTGATTTTAAAGCGAATTCTATTATAGCACAAAATCTATATCTTGCACGAAAAAAGAGAGATTATGACGGTTCTTTTACCAATTCTGGTGGACGCTTTCCCTTATGTACTTGTCGTAAATTTCCTTTACACCTTTCATTTGCTCATCCGTAAGCGGCGGAAGTTCTGCTGAGCGGACATTTGAAGAAACCTGACTTGCCTTGCTCGCTCCCGGAATTACCGCGCTCACTTCTTCATGCATCAAAATCCATTTGAGGGCGTAGGGAATTAAGTCTTCGGTTTTGAAAAGATTTTTTAGCTCGGCAACGGCTTTTAATCCCGTGTTGAAATCAACTCCCGAAAAAGTCTCGCCCTTGTCAAAGCGCTCGCCGTTCCTGTTTGTGGTGCGGTGGTCTTTTTCGCCGAAGGTGGTGTTTTCGTTGTAGCGTCCCGTAAGTAAGCCGGATGCCAGTGGAACTCTCGCAATGATTCCCACTCCCTTCTTTTTTGCGATGTGGAAAAGTTCTTCAAGGGGCTTGAGCCTGAACATATTGAAGACTACCTCAATGGCACTGATTCCGTATTCCATTGCCTTGATTCCGTCTTGCACTTTTTCGACGCTTACGCCATAGGAAGCGATTTTCCCGCTTTTTTTGAGATTTTCCATGGTCTCGAAAGACTCATCCTTTGAGAAAACTTCTGAGGGCGGGCAGTGGAGCAAAACCATGTCCAGTTGTTCAAGTTGAAGGCGGGAAAGGCTGCCTTCGATAAAGTGGGTGATATTCTCCCGGTTATAGCCTTCTGCTGTGTGGGGATTTAAGCAGCGTCCGCATTTTGTGACCACCGTGATTTTTTCGCCGTCAGGATGTTTTTTGAGAAAAGAGCCGATTGCCCGCTCGCTGTTTCCTCCGTTGTAGCAGTCAGCCGTGTCGATAAGGGTGATTCCATTTAAGCGGGCTTCTTCAAGGACATTTTGCGCTTCTTCTGCATTGAAAGGCTCGCCCCATTTTGTGCCCAGCTGCCATGTTCCCAAACCGATTTCCGTGATTTTCGGGCCGTTTTTGTACAATTCTCTTTTATTCATAACCGTACCTCTCCGATTTGTCGTGTTTTTCTGCGATTTTTCTGATTTTTTCGATTAAATTTTTGTCAGAAGACAATTCTTCGACTTTGGGAGTCATGCGCCAAGTCCAATTGAATTTTGACACCGTGCCCGGAATATTGATTCGCTCATCCTCTGCCTTTTGTGAGTAATACTTTGAATCGAGATAAAGCCAGTCCTGCAAAGGCGGAATGAACCATGCACCGCTGGACTCTGCGAAAATGGAGAGATGGCTTTCAGCGGATTTAGGGTCGAATTTTTCAGAGAAATTAGGGCTGTTTTTTTCGATGAGAAAGTAATTTCTTTCAGATTTTCGGGAATCATCGATAAAAAAGTCTGAGTAGGAGTGTGGAATGTCGATTAAAATGCGCTTTAATTCCTTGTCGTACCATTCCCTGAGGGTGCTTGAGTCGTGAACGCTGGAAGTGACGACGCTGAGACGGCGGAATGTGTGAACATCCTGGAAGGGCTGGTCTTCTTTTTCCCAGTTTTTGCACCAGCGGAAGACTTTTAAGCCCAAAATATTGAATTTGTCGAGAACTTTTTCCATACAGGGGATAAACACGCCCAAATCTTCGCCGCAGATGACCATATCAGATTCATTTTTAAGGGCAGTGAAGATTTTTTCGGCCTGTTTTTGCCACACTTTTTCCTGTTTTTTTGAATTCTCAGCAAAAAGTTCGCTTAAAAGAGATTTTTCTTCGCCAGAAAGCGTGTTCCATGCTCTTGTGTCGCCGTATTTCCAGAGGGGGATGAATTTATTCTTTGAAATTTCGATGAGAGTCCTGTTCCGCCACCAGCGGCAAAGCCTGTTAAAAATCTCCACTTGAATTGACTCGTCGATATTGTACTTGTCCAGATTGATTTTTCGGATGTCGGCCTCGCTTTTTACGCTGGATTTGAAAAGCCATAATTCTTCCCGGCCGATTCTGTCGCAGAGGAGACCAAGAATTTCTCTGGTCGTGTCGGGATTCCCGATAAGACGGATAAAATCTTCGGTGGGAAGGTGGGGCTGACTGAGCCAGCGAATTCTCTCTTTTGAAAAGCCCGCTTTTATCAATTGACTTTCGCTTATGGCTGAATAGGGGTCGGTGTGGCCCAATTCTGCCGTGGATTCGCCGTCGGGAATGCTCCACAAGCGGAAAAATCCCGGAATATGGTCGAGCCTGTATGCGCCGAAAAACTGCGAGGCAAGAGAAATTCGCCTGCGCCACCATGCAAAATCGTCTTTTTCCTGATTTGTAAAATCGTAGCAGGGAAACCCCCAGTTCTGGCCTGAGGGATTGTCGCCGTCCGGAGGAGAGCCTGCCCGCATTTTTTGATTGAAGATTTCCGGAAAAGCCCAGACATCGCAGGAATCTTCGTTTAGGAGAATGGGAATGTCACCTTTGAGGGTGATTCCCAAAGATTTTACATAATCGCTGGCTTTTTTAAACTGGTTGAAGGCAATGTACTGCTCCCAGGCGAAAAAGAGGAGGGGAGGCTGAAGGCTTTCATCGTTCCATATAGAGAGGATTTCGTCTTTTGAGAGTTTTTTGTGTTCTTTCTTCCATGACTTCCAGCTCGCCTGCTGATATTTCTCTTTGAGATACTTGTAGACGCAGTAAAATGGCATCCAGTCGATATTTTTTTCGATGAAAGAATAGAAGGCGCTTTTTGCGTCGGTGATAATCTTTCCGCCACGGAAAATCGTTGCCGCCCAGATTTTTCGGAGGAGAAATTCTTTTGTGCTTAAAATGTAATCATAATCAAAGCGCTCGTCATTTTTGCGGGCAAGAAATTCTTCATATAGTTTTTTAAAGCCCGCGTCACTTTGGATGCAATTTTGAAACTCACTGGTCGCCGAAATCTGAATGTAAATGGGATGAAGGGCAAAGGCCGAAAGTGAAGAGTAGGGAGAACTCTGCGCCCCCGTATCGAGAACCGGCAGAAGCTGAATAATGGAAAGCCCGGCCTTTTTTGCAAAATCCGCAAATTCAATTAAAGACGAAAATTCCCCGATGACAGGAGAATCTTCAGTCCGCAAAGCTGAGAGAGGTACGGCAAGACCAGTTTTGTTTAAAATCATTTTATAATTATAATACAGGATTATGGAATTCTCAAATAAAAGCGTATTTCCAATGCGCACATTTCGGTCGTGCCGGGGCTGTCCAATAAGTATGAGTCATTGCCCGACTTGGCAACACGTCATTGCCGCACTTGATGCGGCAATCTCCTGCCCGTGATTTTCGGGTCAAGCCCGAAAATGACACTTTTTGAACTTATTGGTCATTCCCGCGGAATTTATTTGCTTTCTGCGAAGCACCATCCATGGTGCCAGTGCCAGATAGGTTTTGCCAGCTTATAACTAAAAGGCTGTGTTCGCTCAAAGTCGGGGAGCCATTCTGTGTCGGCGCACAAATCCTGATAGAAAAGATAGTCAAAGTCGTAGGCTTCGATTAAATCCCGCAAATCCCTGTCTTCGTTTTCGTTTACGAGGCGGTTTTCTATAGAAGAAAGTGCTTTTTTTCGTTTGGCGAGATTTTCCTCACTGTCTTTGAAAGGAACCGGAGTGTACTGGCTCATGAGGGAGATGATTGCCTTTCCGTCGGCGTTTTCTTTAAGCCATTGCAAGACATCGGCGGTCTCAAAGAATTTTCCCGGCAAAAAGAGATGGCGCACGATTACGCCCTGCAAGATTTTGTCTTTTTCTACCAGCTTGCCATCTATTTCTTTTTTGACAGTGGTGAGTTTCAGGGGATTGTGGCTTATCATCCATTTGAGGGCTTCTTTTGCCCGCTCTGGATAGTCTTCTGCCGCACAGAGAGATTTTGAGAGCTCAGGGCTCAATGTTTTAAGGTCGGGGAGCCAGATTGTGACTAAGCCTTCAAGCATTTTTAGGCTTTCTACTGAGTCGTAGCCGCTGGAATTCCAGCAGATTGGTATTTTAAGCCCGCGCTTTTTTGCTTCGGTCAAGCCTTCCGCCAGAGCCGGAATGTGGTGGCTTCCCGTAACGAGATTGATATTTTCGGCACCAGCATCTTCAAGGCGCAGGCAGATTTCGGCGAATTCTTCTTTTGAGACAGATGCTCCCATTCCCTGCTGGCTGATTTGGTAATTCTGGCAGAAAGCGCAGCGCAAATTGCAGCCTGTCAAAAAAATTGTGCCGCTTCCGCCGTGGACTGTAATCAAAGGCTCTTCGCCAAAGTGCAGGCAGGCGACGGCAATGCGGATTTGAGAAGGCTCTTTACAAAATCCAAGGGCCTCCTTTCGGTTCACCCCGCATTTTCGAGGACATTGAAGACAGTTTTCGTATAAATCATTCATCTGCTTTTACAAGTTCTATAGGTGTTATCCGCGTTCATCTGCGCACATCCGCGTCAAATTTTCTATCTGCGTGAATCTGCGTTCATCTGCGTCAAAATTATTCCAGTGCGCCGTTCTGCAAAATCAAGTTCATCATGTTTTGAAGAGCGTCCAAATCAAGGTTCTCAGCCTCGTCATCAACGAAGTCACGGAGTGTTTCCCAGTCGTCGGCAGTGAGAACTGAAAAATCTGCGCTGTCATCGCTGTCAACGAAAGACTGGAAGGCCTTGATTCGCTCAATGTTTTCTTCGCTGGGCTCGTTTTCTAAATCCGAAGAGCCTAAAATGTATGTATTTAGCCAGTAATCGCTGATTGAGACGGCCAGAGAGTCGATGTGGCGGTTGTTGTTTGCGAAAAGTTTTGCGATTTGAGTGCAGGCGCGTTTTGCGTCGTAGTGACCACCGTTGTTAGCACGGTCATATTTTACAGTTTTTTGAATGTCTGAAAGAAATTTATCAATTGAATTCATTCGCTTATTCTAGCAAAAATCAGAAAAAGAAACCACATATTAACAAAGAGCAAAAAAAATGCGCCCGAAATTTTCTTTCTTTTATCCTTATTTTTACTTGACTTTTGCCTTAATGGAATTTACACTAAAGCTATGGACTTAAAAACAGTATTAACACCTGACACAGTAGAATTGCACCTCAAAGGTAAGACAAAAGAAGAAATTATCGATGAGATGCTTGACATTCTTATCAAGGCTGGAAAAGTAGCAGATAAGGCTACGGCTCGCGAATGTGTGCTTGACCGCGAACGCAAAATGTCAACTGGCATGAAGCATGGAATTGCTATTCCCCACGGTAAAACTGACACTGTCGCTGATTTGGTTGCATGTATTGGTATTTCTGACAATCCGGTCGATTTCGATTCTTTGGATCAGGAGCCATGCCGCATTTTCATCATGACACTTTCACCGATTAACAAAACCGGCCCTCACCTTCAGTTCCTTGCTGAAGTCAGCTTGCTTTTCAAGAGCGCAGAAAAACGCGCACAAATCCTGAACACTCAGGACAAGGCTGAAGTCATTAAAATCTTAACAGAATAGAGTTGAGTGTCTTTGAATTGAAAAGTCCCTGCAAGAGCGGGGATTTTTTCTTTTTAAAAGAAATGCTATAATTTGCCTATGAAATTAGAACGATTATTTAAAGTAGAAAATCAAAAATTATATACGATGGCAGGAGAGGCGGTTTCCCTTGAGGGGAAGGCTTTTCCTGTTAAATGGAGCGAAGTTGAGGGCGAGGCCGAAGAATATAAAGAGGACTTTTTGGCTAAGCTCCGAGACCAGTTAAAGGCTCTGGAAGAAAAGGGGCAATTCGTCTTCATTGAGCCGATATTTGACAAAAATGCGGGATACGAGCAGTTTACAGCCGCTATGAAGCATTGCGCCCGCCGAATCAAGGATTGCGTTAGTGTGATTGGTTTTGCCATTCCAGAAGAGATTTTTGATCAGCGAGCCTTTTATATTGAAGAACTTTCTGCAAAGCACCAGCAGTATTGCTTCTTTATTAGAAAAAATGGAGAAAGTGAGCTTGTTTTATACTAACTGTAATATTTTAGTATAAAAGCGAAAATCCTGCGAAATAGCGTAATAAATGCGAAAAAATTGATAAAAAGCATAAAAAATTCAAAAAATTTCTAAAATCTCCATTGACTAACGATTGTTTTTTTGCAATTATAATGCCCATGAATTCTTTTAATGCCAAAATTTTCGGCGGAACAGTAGCATTGAGTTCTCTTTTGCTTGCGATTTGTATGCTTGTTTTTATGCTCATTCCTTCAAATGCCGAACAGAATAAGTCGTCAGTAAAAGAAATTCCAGATTTTTCAATGCTCAACAGCATGGACTTTACAGAGGAATATTTTGCCGAGGCCGGCTTTAAGACAGAATATGCTGACGATTATTCTCCAGAAGATGATGAAGGCTTGGCTTTATACCGCCAGCCACAATCTCGCCCAGCGGTTGAGTGGTTTTACACTCATGTCACCAGTAGCCGTGAAGTTGCCCTTGCAATCCTTGAGAACGCCGACAAAAACGATATCCCGCTTTCCCTTGCTTTCTCTCTTGCTTATGTTGAGAGTCGTTTCAAGTCGAATGCAGTCAACTCAAATACAAATCATACGATTGACCGGGGGCTTTTCCAGCTTAACAGCGCGTCATTCCCAAAACTCACTGAGGATGAATTCTTTGATCCGAAAGTGAGCGCTAAATACGGAATGAGCCACTTGCGTTATTGCATGGACATCGCCGGAAACGAAATCACAGCCCTCGCAATGTACAATGCTGGTACTTCTCGCGTAAAGCAGAACAAAACTCCCCAGCACACTCTCAACTATGTAGCAAAAATCTCGAACTACCGCGTTCATCTTGAAAGCAAATTCTCTACAGAAGTCCTTGCTTTCTATTCAACAGGTTCGGGAAACACTGTTCTGGCTAAGAAATAAAGCACGTTCAACAGCATTAGTTTCACCAAACAAAAAAAAGAGGCTTCCATCGGGAACCTGCCCCAAACATCGCAGTGAGCAAAGCTCAGGCGAGTTTGACGCACAAAGTGCTAAGCAGAACCCCGATTCCGCCTCTTTTTTTGCTTTTCCGAGCTATAGTGTTGTCGCGCTTTATTTTGGCATAGGTTCGGCAACTTCCTTTTTCGGGCGGCGACCGCAAGATTTCGTTTCGGTGCAGAAGCCTGTCACATCGCACTTGGGAACGAAAAGATTCTCGCAAATCCACTTCCATTCTTCTGAATATTCGCTCAAAGCAGATTTGATTTCGTTTGCCATGTTCCTGATTTCGATGTAGGCCCTTGTGCAAAGCCGCTGGTTCATGAGATTTATCATGTTGCGGAGATTCCGCTTGTCCACGATTTTAGTCATCATGCCCAAGGGGAGGATGTTGGCCGCGTCTTCCTTTGAGACGCCTTTTTCCATGAGGGCGGCATAGCTTTTTCGAATCTGCTCCATGCAGTCTTCGTAAGCCTTTTTTGCCTCAGGAGATTTTGCGGCAGTGGGTGGAAGGTAGTAGTCGAATTTCTCGCAGTTTACATAGCGCGTTGATTCCTGCAGTCGGGTAGGGCCTCCGCCGATGTGGGTGTAATACTCCCGGATGGCGCGGGCAGAAAAGCCTGAAATGCAAAGCTCAATGTCCACATATTCAAGGACGCGGCCGTGTCCGCTGGTGATGCAGTCTTTTGCCCGCTTGATGTTCTTTTCCGCTGAGTCAATAGGGCTGTTCCAGCAAACTCCCGCCATCTTGCCGATTTTCTGCAAGGGAAATTTGTCTGTTGTGTCAAAAATTTGAATCATTTTTTTGCCTCTGGCAGCGTTACGATTGTGCCGGCGGCTGTTAACGGGACATATTCGGGAACCTGACGGCCGTCCCATTTCTTTGCTTTTTCAAGCTCGATTTCAAGTTCCTTGAGTTTGATTTCGACCTGATAGTTCTGAGCAACCTTTGAGTTGTAGTAGGCCAGGGCATCTGCTTCCACCCGCTTTGCCTCGGCGGCTTTCTGGGCTTTAATCAGCTCTCCTTCGGCGGTCTGCTCGGCGGCCTTTTTCTGTGCCTCTGCCTCGGCAACCTGCTTCTGGGCGTTGGTCTCGGCCAGCTTCAAATCCTGCTCTGCCTGACGAACCTGCTGGGTGCGGTTCATGGTTTCCTTGATGTTCTTGTCAAAGTCCTCGCTCCAGTCCCAGTTTGAGATTGTGAGCTGGGTGACTTCGATGGGATATTCTGCAAGTTTTTCCTTGAGGGCGACATTGACATCGCTGGTGATTTTGTCCTGATTCTCTACAAGCTCGTAAATTGAGTATTTTCCGACGGATTCTTTTACGCTTGCAACAAGGCTTCTGGTAATTGCGTTTTCAAGGATTGACTCGCTGTATTTTTTGACGGCATCCATGATTTTGGTTCCGTCGTAGCGGTAGAAAACCGTGACCTGTGAGCCGACAGTCTGCATGTCCTTTGTGATTGCGCCGTCCTTTCCCACAGAGAAGGTGACATTCATGCCTTTTGGAACGATTGAGTATTTTTTAATGACGCTGACAAAGGGCGGATGAAAGTGCATTCCTGGCTCCAGAACATCGCCCGTGACTTCGCCCAGCATGACCTGAACGCCTCGCTCATTGGGGGCGACAACTGAATATGATTCGTAAGCCGTGAGGACAAGAAGAGCCAGCACGATGATAGTGACCAGAGATTTTTTCGCGATTTTTTTCATAAAGGAACTCCTTTAAAGTAATAGTATAAATATAGTAAAGATTGCTGAAAAAGCAAAGATGAATTAAAATATTTCCATGTATCATTTCATCGTAAATATCCACGGGGGGAGCGGAAAGGCTTTTCTTAAATGGAATAAAATCCGCGCGTTGTTGAACGAAAAACATGTTGAATTTAAAGTGCGCGTTCCTCAGGGCGTGGGGGATGCCTCGCGAATCGCCAGGGAAATCTCGGAGTTGCCCGAAGATGACATTAGAATCGTGGTGGTTGGCGGTGACGGAACCATTAACGAGGTTTTGAACGGAATCAAAGATTTTTCCCGCGTAAAGCTTGGCCTTATTCCAACCGGAAGCGGCAATGATTTTACCCGCGGGCTTAAACTTCCCCGCCACAATCCAAAAAAGGCTCTGGACATTGTTTTGAACTCAAAGGGCGACAAAAAAATCGACTTGGGAAGGAGCACCGTGCTTTCTACCGGGGATTCGCGGATTTTTGGAATCAGCTCTGGCTTTGGCTTGGACGCAATCGTGGGAACTGGAATCAACGAGGCGAAAATCAAAAAAATCCTCAACTGGCTGCATTTGGGAAAGTTGAGTTATGCCGTCCTTACGATTCAAACGCTTTTTACGATGAAGACTTATGAGGTCAGCCTTTCTTTTGACGGAGAGGAGCCGATGAAATTCAACAAGCTGATTTTCCTCGCTGCCATGAATTTTAAGGCAGAGGGGGGGGGCGTTCCCATGTCTCCGAAGGCACGGGGGGATGACGGAGAACTTTCGGTTTGTATGGCGGCGGGCGTTCCCAAAATCCTCACTTTCTTTAAATTTCCACTTTTGTGCATGGGGCTTCACTCTAAATCAAAGGGATTTTATCTTCGTAACTGTAAGACTTTGGAATTGCGCTCAAATGAAAAAAGCATCCTTCACACGGACGGAGAGCTTGTGGGGAATGTTGACAGCGTGAAATTTGAAGTTTTGCCAGGAAAACTTGCGGTTTTGGTTTAAAATTGACGCGGACGAACGCAGATGCACACAGATGAATTAGTTAAAAACATCCGCGTTAATCTGCGTAAATCCGCGTCTGAAATTTATTTCATCAGCTTAGCGTATTTCTGGGCAAGTCGCTTTGACTTAACAGCAGCAAGACCGCAGTAATTCGCCGGATTTTCGAAGAAGGTTGCCGGATTTTCGATTCCCAGTTTTTCAAGCTGGGCGGTGATTTTTGCGAAGGCTTCCTCGTGGGTTTTGAGAACTTCAAAGAAAGTCTTGCCAGATTTTTCGGCTTCCAGAGTGATTTTTCGGATAACTTCGTGACCGTCGTTGACTCCGGCTTCTCCCAAGAGAATATAAGCTGGCTCAGCGAGGACTCCGCCCTTGACCTTTCCGCCGGCTCCCTGAAGATTTCTTGCCATTCCTTCTTTGTCGGCCTGCAGGCCTTTTACGACAGAATTCATGCGGGCGACTGCCATCGTAAAGCCTGAAACATAGTCGGCGATGAAGCGCTGGCTTGCCGAATTCGTAAGGTCGCGCTGGTGCTCAGAAATCTGATCCATATAGAATGTGATGACGCGGGGGCACATTGCCTTCCACAAAGATTTGACATGCTCGCTGTTCCATGGGTTTCGCTTCTGGGGCATTGTTGAAGAGCCGACCTGAGTTGAGGCAAAATACTCGAAAACCTCACCGATTTCGCTTCGCTGCAAGTTGCGCAAATCATCCGCAAGGTTTGCGATGATTCCGAATGCTACGTTCATCTCCAAAAGAAGTCGTAAAACATGCTCCGGCTCAACAAGCTGGTTTGAATATTCAGAAGGTTTAAGTCCCAGGAATTCTGTGTAGATTCTCTCAAGCTCTTCCGGGTCTTTTACAATCATTGAGGGGCCGTTGTAGCTTCCTACAGGACCGGCCAGTTTTCCCACCAAATCATTTGAAAGCTCTTCGATGCGGAGGATTGATTTTCCCAGGCGGGCGACGAATTCTGCGATGCTCCAGCCGAAAGTGATTGGAACCGCGTGCTGACCGTGAGTGCGGCCTACCTGCGGAGTGGCACATTCCCGCTCGGCGATTTCACAAAGATATTTTTCGAGAGTTTTAAGTTCTGGAAGAACGACATTTTTTGTGACATCTCTCATTCGGCAGCTCAAGGCTGTGTCCAAAATATCCACTGAAGTTGCTCCCAAATGAATGAGAGGCCCGATTTCGGCATTGACTTTTGTTTTCATTACATTGACGAGGGCGCGGATATTGTGCTTTGTTTTTTCTTCCTCGGCGTAAACTTCTTCCGGGTCGATGTTGCTAGCCACATCGTCAAGGGTTTTAGCCAGCTCGTCGGTGAGAGAGCCTCGGACTTTGAGGTGCGCCTTAACCAAAGCCGCCTCACATTTTGCGCAAGAGCGGATAGAAGCCTGCTCGCTGATATACTGTGAAAGTCCGTCAAAAGCCGCTTTTTCTGAAAGTGAATAGCGGTGGTCGATACAAGAGAGATTCTCAAAAATGTTTCGTGTTTCCATAGAAAGAAATTATAGTGAAAAACACGAGTCTGCTCAATTATGTTTTACGCTCTCATAAGCCTCTCTAAGCAGAGGCTTTATTATTTCATCGCTGGCACTGTCATCCATGATGATTGAAATCCAGCTTTTTTTGTTCATGTGGTAGGCTTCGAATATGCCTTTTTGCGCCAGAAGCTCTGCCAGACGGCTTTTTTCTATCTTTATATTAAGGACTTCGATTTTTTCTTGGGAAGGAGACGCGCGGTCAACCTTGTTGCGGGGAACCAGGCCTGTAAGGGCGAACCACTTTCCGCTTTCTTTCCGCCTGTATGCCGCAAAGATCGGGAGCTTTTTCCATAAGAATTCTGGCTGACTTCCAAAAGATTCCTTAATAAAAAGGCAGAGACGGCGCATTTGTGCCGAGCGGAAAAAGAGATTCTGGCAGCACTTCTCGCGGATGTCCTTCAGCGCGTCGGTAAAAGCCTCTTTGACTTCCGCGCTAAAGCCACTTGCTCCCGGCCGCCTGAAATTGGTGTATTCTTCGCCTATTGCCGTGTCGAAAATCTTTCCGCTAAAGCCGTCGTCATAAGAAAGGACAAGGCGCATGTCCGTGACAGGAAGGGGCTTTTCGTAGACAAGGATACCGCCCTTCTTTACAAAGCCGTATTCCAAAAGAGAAGATTCCTGAGTCTCGTAGTTTGCAAAAAATTCTTCTTCAATGAACATAAAATCAGTCTAACGGATTTTCATGGAATGAGAAAGATGACAGATACTATGCTTGCCAGTCATCGTGGTGGCAAATGAAATCCATGTTCCGCTCATCAGTTCTGCGATTTTTTTGTCTTTTTCAACATCTGTTGAAATTGTTCCCATGACGCTGGTTCCAGCATTATTGAATACATATTGATATAATAGTAGAAAGAGTCTTTCTCATGTCTTATTCTCCTTGTGTTTCTGCGCCCTGCCAATTTTTGTCATAAACCACAATCTGCTGAAACCAGCTGTCCTTTGTGGAGCCGTGCCAGTAAAATACGCCGATACATTCGTTCCAAAATCAAACTTGCAGTCGCTCTTGTTCTGGTCGCTTGAAACAGAAACTGTTTTTGTGCTTGCGCAGCCTGTCAGACTGAGCGCAACGAGTGCGGAGAAGACCTTCATCGCGAAAAAAAAATGAAAGTGATTTTTTCATGTAATCTCCTTAGAATTATAGGATATGTTTTATTTTACAGAGAAAAGAGGAGAATTGAACAATCAAAGTTTTTTATTGTGCTATTCGCCGTGTGCATACTCGCTTCGCTCGTTTGCATGAGAGGAAATTATTTATCACGCCGCTCTTGCGGCTTGTGCATAGTGCACTAGTTAATAATTTCCTTACAGAACGAGCCGTAAGGCTCATTCGTCGTGCGCATACTCGTTTCTCTTGCTTTTGCGGCAGGGCTGGCGGTTTTTTTACTTTGATTTGTTTTACTGCTTTTTACACCCCAAAACTCACCACTGCGCTGATTATTTTGTCGGTCAGGTTGGTGAGAACGCCCGCGTAATATGTCGCGAAAGTCAGGTTCGGAACTACGATAAAAATTCCCTGCACGCTGGAATCCACGTTAGGGCTTGTTGCGCTCGCAAATAAAAGGCTAACAAGCACATTGCCCGAAATTGCGTTCGTGATCGCGCTCCAAAGCCCTGCCCACAAAAACGCGCCGATTGGAAGCTGTGCCTTGTCATTCCGAACTTGCCCGCTTGCGTTATTGCGGTCGCTTTGTTTCGGAATCTTGTATTTTCTGAAAGTGAAATACGCACACACCGCCGTAAGAATATGGCAGAGCGTGAACGGAAGCGAAGTGTTGTAAAAAATCCAGAGCGCGCCGTTTGAAAGAACTGCGCACGCAATTCCTGCCCAAAGTCCGCACAGAGCCGTTACCGCAAGGGTGAGGACAGAATCAAGGTAAAGCGGAAGCGTGATGTTCCGCGCCAGAACCGAGCCGAAGAAGTTTGCGATAACGGCAATGATTATGCAGAGAGCGGAAAACAACAGTGTCATGCCGAATTTATAATGACTTTTAGTTTTCAAAACAGCACCCCAATATTTTTTGCGAACTCAATCAGCTCAAGCCTGTCGTGAACATTCAGTTTCTGGTAAATTATCGAACGCTGATTTATGACAGTCTTTTCCTTTTTGCCAAGCATTTTTGCGATTTCGTCGGTTTCTTTTTTCTGCGCAAGGAGCGAGAAAACTTCCTGCTCAGATTTTGTGAGCGACTTGTAATCCATGTAAGAAAATTTTTCATCCAGAACGTTATCCGGAGAAATCATCTGCTGCATGATGCGGCTTGCCGCGCTGTTGAAGCAGGTTTTTCCGCTGGCAACGGTCAGAATCGCGTTTTCAAGCTCTTCAATCTCGGCGTTTTTTGTGACATAGCCCTGAACGCCAGCCTTTAGCGACCGCTCAATGTGAATCGGGTCTGCGTACATCGTAAAAATGATTGCCTTTAAGTCCGCCTTGATTTTTCGGAACGCCTTTAATGCCGAAAGTCCGTCTTTGCTTTCGTCCTCAAGATTCAAGTCGATTATCGCAAGCGAGATTTCGGAATTTTCGCGCAGGATTTTTTCGCTTTCTTCACGATTTGTTGCATAGAAAAATTTCAGTCTGCCATTTTTTTGAGAAAGAAGAAAGCCGATTCCGTCACGAAGTCCCGCATGGTCGTCAAGAAACAGGATTTTTAATTGAGATTGCAACTGTCGTTCCTCCGTCATTTATGAATTCTACCGTGCCGCCAAGCTTTTGAACACGCTCGCGGATGTTGTTCAGCCCCCAGTGCTTGCGTTGCGCGTTTTTTCCATCAGATTTTTGTGATTCAACCGCCTCTTCCAAAAATCCTTTTCCGTTGTCGCTGATGGAAAATCGCATTTCGTCCACGACATCGGTGATTCTCACTTTTACTTCTGTCGCGTTTGCGTGCCGAGCGATATTGCTCAATGCTTCCTGCAGAATGTGAAGTATTTCCACCTGGGATTCACTTTTGAGCTTTCCGAGAAAATCCGAAGTGATGATTGTCGTCGTTTTGATTTCGTGATTCGCTTCAAAGGCCGCAAGCGTTTTTTTGATGAGAGATTCAAAATCCTCGTCAAATTCAAGGCGCGAAGAGTCAATCAGGTAGCGGACTTCGCTCAAGGCACGGTCGGTGTAAAAAGCCGCTTTATCATCGTCGCCTTTTTTGTGGTAGATTTTAATCGCCGCCAAATCCTGTGCCACGCCGTCGTGAAGGGTGCGGCTTAAATTTTTCTGTTCCTCGCTGATTGCTTCCCGCCGCTCAAATTCCGCCTTTTGGGAAATCTTTTTTGTGATTATAACGCCCAGCGCAATCAAAAACAGAATCGCAGAAAAATATAAAAAACTGTCGTAGCCGAATGCAATTCCTCTCTGACTTTTATGGATTTCGTTCTGAAACTGCGAAAGTTCTATCGCAAAAGCGCCGCCCGTGTCCGAAAGCACGAGTGAACGGAGCGACTGGAATTTCTGCGAAAGATTTTTATCAAAGTAAGTGTATGGAACGCAATCTTTTTCAATCTCAGAAATATCCAGCTCCGATTGTTGAATCTCGATAAACTTCTGGTCAAGGCTGTCAAACTTCTTCATCGCCTGCGACTTGAAAACTGCCGTGGAAGAAAAAGTCATCACCGCAATAAAAATGAGGATGTATTCAATGTAAAGCGGCCGTGAAAATTGCATGGCAAAAATTATATCACATCAAGGGGCTTTGCGTTCAGGAAAAAATCCCGAATCTTTTAGCCATTCCTGAATGCCCATATACCTGACACCGTTTTCATCCTGCCACGGAATTATAGGCTCTTTTACAAGCACAAGCTTTGAAAATGAATCCTTTATGCGCGAAAAGGAATTGGTTTCCTGAAGCCGCTTTTCTTCGTCCGCAACAGAGAGCGCAACCTGTATGTAAATGCGTTCGTTCCCTCGGTTTGCCACAAAATCAACTTCAAGCTTAGTTCGGATGCTCTGCCCCAAAGAATTCTTTGAGTTATATTCCACCGCGCCCACATCAACATCATAGCCACGGATTTTAAGCTCGTTAAAAACAATGTTTTCCATTATGTGATTTTCTTCCTGCTGGCGGAAATTCAACCTTGCGTTTCGAAGCCCCACATCTTCATAAAAATACTTGTAAAGCGCGCCAATATGCTTTTTCCCTTTTATGTCATAGCGCTTTAGCTTTTCAACCATAAAGGCTTCCTCAAAATAATCAAGGTAAGTTTGAACCGTCGCGTCATCAATTTTAGTTTTCTTGACGCTCTTGAAAGTGTTTGAGAGCGTGGTCGAATTCACAAGCGAGCCTACAGACGACGCCGTAAAATCGAGCAAATCATCAAGGACAGATTTTTCTGACAGGATTTTATTCCGAGCCATCACATCAGACAAGTATATTTTATCAAACAAATCATGCAGGTATTTTGCCTTGTCCTGCGGTGAATTCAAACTGAGCAGGAAGGGCATTCCGCCAAAAGTAAGATATTCCTGCCATGAGTTCCCGCCTTTATAGCCTACGCAAAATTCTGAAAAAGAAAGCGGATGAACGCGGATTTCGTCACCACGACCGCGGAATTCCGTAAGAATGTCGGAAGACAGCATTTTTGAGTTTGAGCCGGTTACATAAATGTCAACATTCGGAAGCTTCATAAGCCCGTTCAAAACATCGACAAAGGTAATCGTTTCGTCGCTGTCCGGCAAATAAGGATTTTTAATCTCGGCGACTTTCTGAATCTCGTCCAAAAAAACATAATGCATTTTTGATTTGCCTTTAATAAGCGAGCGGATATGTTTTCCAAGCTCTAGCGGATTGCGGTACTGCGCGTTCAAGTCGTCGTCCAAAGCAAGCTCAATAATATGATTGTCGTCAACACCGATTGAATTCAAATACTGATGGTAAAGAGTGAACAAAAGATAAGATTTGCCGCACCGACGGATACCGGTAATGACTTTGACGAGAGAATTTTCTTTTCTGCGCTTTAACGCGTCCAAATAAACAGGCCGTTCCATATTATAACTTTCGGAAAAATTGCGTATTTCTACAATATTTCCGAAAGTTACAATAACGCATTTTAACGATTATGTAAAGGCAAATGGATGTTAAGCAAAACTGTATAAAATGCCGCCAAAAAAATCGGGAAAAAATCCCGACCCAACGCGGGAAAATTACTCATGACAGCAGAAAGTTTCGGAAATAAAATAATCTAAACAAATATTCTGAACTTTTGCTGCGAGGAGAAGATTGTGCCTGAAAAACTTAAAAAAGAACTGAATCTACAGAAGATTTTCATTGATTTTGCGATTTTATTGAACGAACGCTTTTCAAAAATCAGTAAAACCCTTGATTCCGTTTCAGAAGACACAATACGCTCAATTTCAGAAGACACGATACGCTATCTTTTTTTTCATGCTTGTACTCAAAACGGAATAAAGCCGAATGAAATTGATTTAGAAGAAAAGGGAACTTTTGATTGTACAGGAAGCGAAGAACTTGAGCTTGATATGCACATCGAAGAAAATGCGATAATTCCATCTATTGCCGCTGAATTCAAGTATCACAGACAAGAAGGCTCTACTCCAGAGAAATTTGACTGGGCAGGAAATTTAATCAGAGATTTCAATCGCCTGAAAAAATCTAAACGTGGAGAAAAAAGACTTTCCATTTATATCGCAAGTCCTCAAATGCAAGCTAAATACAAAAAGAGGAAGGATTGGGGTTCATTTATGAATGAACTTATGTCTTTTCCAGAAGGAGAAAAAAGAAAATTCTCTTTGCCAGAAGGGGTAAGCACAACATTCAAGGAAAAGACCAAATTGGCTAAAAATTCGACAGAATATTTTACTGAAACAGATATTGTCTGTCGTTTTAGCAAAGAACTCGCCAGCGGTAACAATGGCAAAGAAAAGTTCGCTTTGCGAATCTTTGAAATATTAAATTAAAACTTCGGAAATAACCGAAAAAAAGGAGAAAATATATGGCAATTTTAGTATGCGAAAATTGTGGCAGAAGATTTTCTGATAGCACAAAATATTGGACAAGCAATGGTCGGGATTTTTGTTGTGAAGCCTGTGTTGATGAATTTAATCATAAGCAGGAAATGAGAAAAGAGGATATAAAAGCCTCTTGGCATACCTGTGCGTATTGTGGGGAAAAAATTGATCCAAACAACGGTTGGGGAGAAACATTTCAGAATGGTAAATGGTATCACGGTGATTGTTGGGAAAATGAGAGAGATACCTGCATTTGTAAAAACTGCGGAAAAAAATATATTAACAATTGGCATAATGATGGATATTCTGATGATTTCTGTAGCTATGCATGTGAAAAAGAATACAGAAAAAAGCAAGAAGAAGAAGCTGCCGCAAAAGAGAAAGCCGAGAAAGAACGAAAAGCAAAAGAAGAGTTGGAAGCACGCCGAAAAAAGCGGCAGGATGCAATGGCAAAATGTGTTGAAATTGACGGTGCATACTACAGTCCTGACAAAACAACGCTTGTCGGTGTAAATGAAACTGTTCGCCGCTTTACAGTTTTAGATGGCGTTGTTGAAATTGCCGAAGACGCTTGTTTTGAATGTAAAGACTTAAAATCAATTACGCTGCCAAATACCCTTGAAGAAATTGGAGAACATGCATTTCAAGAGTGTACATCGCTTTCTTCTATCACCATTCCTAAAAGTATAAAAAAAATTGGTAAAGGTGCTTTTTTTAAATGCGAATCCATTGAACAAGCTGTATTTGAAGAAGGTGTAGCGACAATTGGCGAACATGCTTTTCAGGCGTGTACATCACTTTCTTCCGTAAATATTCCAGGAAGTGTAAAAGAGATTGGAAAAGCTGCATTTGCAATATGTGAATCACTTGAAAAAGTTGTAATTGAAGATGGTGTAAAGGCAATCAGCGAATATGCTTTTCAAGGCTGTAAGTCGTTAAAAGAAATTACCTTGCCAAAGTCAGTAACAACACTCAAAAGCTATGCACTTTCAATAACAGGATTCGACTCGTTTGAAATTCCAGAAACAATCGCAGAGCTTGGAGACTATGTCTTCTGGAAATGTGAAAATTTAAAATATGTATCTATTCCTAACAGCATAAAAACAGCAGGAGAATGCATTTTTGCTGAATGTAAAGCTTTGGAATCAGTTGATATTGCCGAAGGTGTAAACGAACTTTGGGAACATATGTTCCAAGAATGTACAGGTCTTAAAGCTATTGAACTTCCAACTTCTGTTACTAAAATCAAAAAATATGCTTTTTCAAAAACAGGTTTTGAGTCGTTTGAGATTCCTGATACAATCACCGAACTTGGAAATGGTGTTTTCTGGGAATGCGAGAGTTTAAGCTCTGTATCTATTCCTAACAGTATCAAAACTTTTGGTGAATCTGTTTTCTCTGAATGCCCGTCATTGAAGAGCGTAAACATAGCCGAAGGTGTAAAATCGCTTGGAGAAGAGACATTCTCTGAATGTACAGCGTTGGAAACAATCAGCTTGCCAGAAGGAATAACAGAGCTTGAAGGAAAACTGTTTTATAAGTGTAAGAAACTTAAATCAGTAAAGATCCCAAACTCAGTTACAAAAATTGGAGATGCATTTGAATACTGCGAATCTATTACTTCTGTTGATGATATACTCTTAAAGATTGAGGAATTGGGAGAAAGAGCTTTCAAGGATACTGGAATCACAGAATTAACAATCCCTGTAAACATTAAAAAAATCGGTGACTTTGCGTTCCAAAGTTGTAAGTCATTGAAGAAAGTTTCCATCGCAGAAGGAATAACAGAATTAGGCACAGATGTGCTCTCGTTCTGTTATGCTCTTTCAGATATAAAACTTCCATCAAGCATAAAGGAACTTCAAAAAAGAACGTTTGGCTATTGTTACTCTTTGACTTCTATAAATATTCCGCAGGGAGTAGCAAAAATCAATGAGGCATTCTGCAACTGTATTTCCTTAAAATCTATATCTTTGCCACAAAACATTAAGGAAATAAATGGAAGCTTTAACATGTGCTTTTCTTTGCAATCTGCAAGTGTTAGTGGAAAAACAGAGATAAAGGATTCATTTGTCGGCTGTCTTTCTTTACGAAAGATTCCTGTTACCGGCGGCGGATATAAGGACAACTCTGAATACAATCCAGAAAGAGCAAAAGAAGCATTCAGCAATGCGTTGGAATGTGCAGGAGATGATAACTTAAAACTATCGTTTGGCAATAGCAAAGGTTCTTTTAATTTCTCTTCAGGCACTTCCATCTTAAACAGAGGCTTTTGGGCAAATTGGAGCAATCCGAAAAAGATTGGTTTCATAATTCTCAATCTCTTCACTTATTTTATTCCGCTTATTCTTGTGCTTATTTGCCACAAAATACCATTCAAGGTTCTCTGGCAGAAAAAATGGTTCAAAATCGCTACAGCCGCAGTTGGGGCAGTTCTGGTAATCTGTATCGCAAACAATGCGATTCAAAATCATAAGTCACAGAAAGCCTATGAGCGAAGTTTTGAAAAATGGCGAATCTATGAAGGTGAAACAAAGCCGTTCACAAACGCTTACCGCAGATTCGCGCTTTCTGAAAATGAGCTTCGCCTTGTTAGAATTGACGTGCTTTCTGACGAAAAGCTTAAAAGCGAAACAGATTCTCTTAAACGCTCCCATGACAGCACCCCAAGAAAATTTGTTCCGCTGAACAAAGAAATAAAATCTTGGCTTATGGAAAATCTTGAAGGTCTTTTCCCTGCCGATTCAAAATCCATAGTAAAAATTCAGCTAGATGATTCTGAGGGTGAAATCAGCAAAGCTAAAGCAGAAAAAGAAAAAATCGCGAATCCAAGAGGTATCTTTACCATTACAACAACAAGCGACGGAAAGATAAAGGATATTGCGGATAAAACAGGCTTAGGTTTTTATGACTATAGAATAAAATAAGACCAAGCATCACATTCGGCAGGATTTTTCGTTTTCGGAAAATTCTGCCGTTATTTTTTTTCAATAAAGGATCAACAATATGCCAGAAACTCGTCAGCAAGAATTCGTCGGAAAAATCAAAAAATGCCCTAATTGTGGGCAACCTTTTCAGAGCTTTAAGATAAAATGTCCTTCATGCGGATTTGAGTTCTCTGGAATTGAAGCAGTAAAGTCAGTAAAAGATTTCTTTTATGTTTATCAAAGGGAAAATAACAAATGGCAGAGGCTTGAACTCATAAAGAATTTTCCTGTTCCGAATTCAAAAGAAGATATTCTTGAATTCGCTATTCTCGCAAGTCAGCAGACAAAATCGCTCGCAAATTCTCAAAGCTCAAAACTGAACTTACAAAACTATATGATGAGCACATTGAATGAACAGGGCGGCATTCTTGGAGCATATAAGAATGTTTTTACAGGAAATCAAAATCAGAATAAAGTAAGCCAGGAAGATTTTTACATCGCATGGAAAAATAAGCTTGAGCAGATTCAGTTAAAAGCGAAGCTTACATTCGGTGAAGACAAGGAAGATTTTGAGCAGCTTTCAAAAATAGTCAGCGAAGCATTTGAGGAAGTAAATAATCTTCAAAAAAAGCAAAAAGCTACAAAAAAGAAAATCATAACCATGACAGTTATTTCTTTTATTTTTCTCATCGTATTCGCTCTTGCACCTATTGTCTTTTTGAAAAAAACAGGCCAGTTGGATTTTACCCCACGAGAAACTGAAAATGCTCGTCTTGAAAGTCTGATGTCTGAAATTCAGTCAGAAATAAAAGCCGGGGACTATGATTCAGCGGAACTGAAACTAATGGAATTACGTTGGAAAGAAGGGGCTTCTGATAACAAATATTATCAGTCTGAAAGAGAAATATGGAATTCCAAGCGGGAATTACTTCAAAAACAGATAGACTCAAAACGAAGAGGTGGCAAATAATGGGAATCTTCAAAAATAAAAAAGAAGGCGGTTTGATGGATGTCATCCGCTGTGATGAAAAAGATTATTTGATTTGGAAATGGAGGCCTGATGTTGACGAGGCGGAAAATCTTTCCAAAAAAGAAAATGCAATCCGCTACGGTTCTTCTTTGCGCGTAAAAGATGGTGAGGTTGCTGTTTTCGTTTATGCACAAAAAGACGGAAAAATGCAGGATTTTATTGAAGGCCCCTTTGACGATACGATTAAGACTGCGAATTTTCCTGTTCTTTCTTCGATTGTAGGTCTTGCTTTCGGCGGATCATCCCCTTTTCAGGCAGAAATTTACTTCATCAACCTTGCAAAAATAAATCAAGTTCAGTTCGGAGTTCCGTACTTTGATGTGGCAGACCCGCGATTTATGGATTTCGCAGTTCCTGTCGCAGTCCGAGGGGTGATTAACTTCAAGATTACCGATTACAAAGAATTTATAAAACTTCACAGGCTTGTTGAATTCAATCTTCAAGATTTTCAGACTCAGATTCGCTCCGCAGTCAAAAGATATGTAAAAGAACTTGTTACAAATATTCCGAGCGAAAAAGGGCTTCCTGTGATTCAGCTTGAACGAAAAATCCGCGAGATTAACGAAGGCGTAAACCAGCTTGTAAAACCACGGCTTCAAAATGATTTTGGAGTTAGCGTAACTGAAGTTGATATTTCAGAAATTGAGATTGATAAAACAAGCGACGGCTATCAAAAACTCATGAGCGTTACACAAAACGTAACCATGCAGACTACTTTGGCTCAGGCAGCTGTAAACATCAAACAGATGCAGGACATGCAGAGAGTTCAAATCGAAGAAATGCAGCGCGCTCAGAGATTGCAGACTGAAAGCGCAAATATTTCGGCTCATCAGCTTAATCAGCAGACAGCGGTTGGAATTGCAAATGCAGAAGCATTCGGCAAAATGGGCACGAACGGCGGCGGAGAAATAAATATCGCAGGAAACGGATTCAACCCGGCAGGAATGATGGTTGGAATGTCACTTGGAAGTGTACTCGGTCAGAATATGGCGGGAATGATGAGCGGAATTCTTGGAAGCAGCGCAAAGCAAGTTCAGACTTCCGTTCCTCCTGTTCCTTCTATGTATAATGTCGCCGTGAACGGAAAGCCGACGGGACCTTATACGGTTACGGCGTTGGCTCAGATGGTGGCAAGCGGTCAGCTTACAAAAGAAAGTCTTGTCTGGAAGCAAGGCATGGAAAACTGGCAGAGTGCTGGAACTGTGGCAGAACTTTCGGCTTTGTTCGGAACAAATGTTCCTCCGATTCCGCCTGTTTCGTCGGCAAACTAAAAATGTTCTATAGGAGTTTTTATGAAAGTCAACTGGTTTTTGCTTTTTATAGCGTTTGCAATTTCAGCCCTAATCGGCTACGGGTTTTGGGCAGGAACAGAAAATCTTTATCTCGTAATTGGCTCAACTTTTGTGTCGTTTATAACGCTTTCTGGAATTCTTGCAGTTTCTTTCGGTCGGGGAAGCGGCAATCTAAAAGCTCTTTCAGTGTGCTTTTTTGCATTCAGTCTTATCGAGCATCTGATTTTCGCATTTGCAGGATTTCGACAAGCACCATATATAATCATCACAGGAATTTTGGTTCTGGTCTACGCGATGATTTTTTACCTCGTCGCAAAAAATTTGTAGACGGAGACTCAATCAGAGGTCTTTTATGTTTAAGGTAAACATTCTTCACGGTTGGCTTGGCGTTGAAAACGAAGGTGTATTCAATGAAAACGCAATATCAGAAATGGAGACGGAGACTTTTTAAGCGAGGCGGCACTTTTGGTAAAAGGCTGTGGCTCTCTTGAATATTTTTGTGATTTGATAAAAAAGAGTCTGGGTAAAGATTAGACGAGGTTGAAAAATATGGCAGAAATACAAGGGGAAAAAGACAAGGCTCAAACATACATCAGAAAAATGGAGCTGAATGTCAGCACGATTGAAAATTGCATAGAGGATTTAGTCACGCCTGTCGCTGCACTAAGAAAGAAATTTTCAGGCTACAAAGGTGAAGAAAAATACAAAGAGGCAAAAGCGGAGCTAGACGAAGCAAAAACAATTTTCTTTGAAATTAAGGAGGATTACAAGCTTGCTCTTTCTCGAGTATCTAATTTTACAAAAATGGAAAATGCACCACGAAAGCAGTTTTATCAGAAACGGCTTATAAAGGCTGTCGGAAAAATAGAAAAACTTTTAAGTGAGTTACATACTGGAACTAAAACGGAGGCAAAATAAATGACAGAAGACGGAGAACTCTCTCAAAGTGAAATGGACGAGCTTTTTAGTAAAATAGAAAGCGTACCGACACAGGACACAAGCGTTTCTGACCCGTTTTTAAATAATGTGTCAAAGCGACTTGTTGCGGATATGCCTGTCTATTTTAATACAGCACTTGGAACTTCTTTTAGTTTTTCTTTAGGCTCTCTTGATAAAATCACTTATGAATCATTTTTGCGTTCTGTTTCTAACCGCACAATAATGACTTTTGCAAAATGGGGAAATAAAATTGTTCTTGTAGAAGTAGATTCGCTTTTGTTTGGAGCAATTTACTATCGCCGCACGCTTCATTTTTTGCATGAACAGTTTGTAGGCGAATCGGAAGAAAGGAATCTTCTCATAAAACAATTGATTTCTGAAATAGAAGAAAAAGGCTTTCACGAATTCACGGACGGCGAAATTCTGGAAATGCAGGAAACTGTTACAAAGCCCGTTTTACAACTTTTGTACAGGGCTTTTACCTGTTGCGGAAAAACAAATCTTCCAGATTATTCAGAAATAAAAACGGTTCAGTATCCTTCGTTGTTTCAAAATCTTCTTCTGCCACAAAAAGCAGGAATCGCGCTTGCAATAGAAAGCGCCATTAACGGAAGCTCTGGCTTCATAAATATTTTTATGGATTTGTAAATAAGGAGGGAAAAATGGTAATAGTTGAAACGTTTAAGCTCTCAGATTTTGTGATTGAATGTGAGGATAATTACATCAATCTTTTGTATTCTTTTTATCCAAAACAGAGCGATTCCAAGATTGCAGAGATTTCAATTCCGCCTTTTTGCGTTGGCAAGGCAAAACTCGGCGTATTTTTAAGGGATTTTAGCGTTCTGCTCAATGAAATGCTTGTAAAATGGGACAAGGAAGTTGTCGCGCGTCTTTTTACTGAGGCAATGCAAAAACTTTTTCCCGATGACATGGCGGATTTTGAGCTTGGCTTTTACGAAATACGCGGCTATCTGTACTGCACGATTCAATTCAGCGAGGAAGGACACAAAAAGGCTTTTGGCCGCGGCTGGAAAGGAACTGCTTTGGCGAAGGAGCTTTCTTTTGCATTTATACCACCAAAGCGGACTATGTTCCAGAAAACAGACCCTGCAATAGAAGAGGCGGCAAAACAGCTTGAAGCAATAAGGCGACACCCGCGCCGAACAACCAGCCTTCGCGAATATATTGAAGCAGGTGAAGATGAAGGGCATCTCTAGAAATCCACTTTTGTGGATTCCTAGAGATTGCCGCCGAGTTTTAATTCCTGAAAATAGCAGGAATTAAAACGTCGCATTTTCAAAGTTATCTCTAAAAATTGCAATTTTTAGAGATTCCATGAACATAAAGATGAAAACAAGGGGAAATAAATGACCGAAGCTGAATTTTTTGAAAAGATAAAGCTTTCCGCACAAAATTATAAGGCAAAAAGCGACAGTGAAGCTAAAGATGAAAATCCAATTTCCTGGAAAAAAGCGACCTATCACGCTCTTTATAACATTGCTCCAGGAATGGCGGCAGACAGCCTTGTTATGACACGGCGTAAATCAGGCTCTTTGGACTCAAGCTCAGACGGCTCTTGGGAAGACGACGAAACATCACAGGAAATTACAAGAACATTTATGAAGCTTTTCATAGAAAAATACGGGAGCCTTGATTCAGTTTTGGAAAAAGAAAAGTCAAACACGAAAATCAAAAAGAAAAAACAAAAAAACAGACGGCATGGAAAAAAGAAGCACGCGAAATGCAAGAAAGACTTTCTTCTGTCTGGAGTGACGTGCAGAAAACCTTTAGCCAGATAAATCCTGCTGACGAAAACAGAAAAGACGCTCTTTCTACGCTCACAGGACTTTATGTTCTTTATGACGATTGTGATAACGTAGAAGTTATGGAGATTTTAAAAGCAATCCAAACTCTGTTCTGTTTTTCAGATTCAGAAATCGAAAAAGAGAAAAAAAGGAATGACGAAAAATCTAAAGAGGAAACAAATGGAGCAGAATAATACGCAAACTGTAAGCGGAACGCTTGTCAATCTGAATGTCTTAAAAACTTTTAAGGAAAAGCATTTTGCCACGGCGACCTTGCACGGTGAAAAAAAATCTTATTCGCTGATTTTTATGCCAAAAATCTGGGAAGAAATTGGTGAGAAAATAAAAGACGGAAATTTCTATTCGTTTGAAGCGGTAGAAAATAAAATGGAAAATGAAACAAAATATGCAGTTTCTAACTTAGCATAAGGAGGGGCAAAAATGGAAAAGTCTGCCTCAGAAAAAATCGCGCAGGTTCACGAGGACAGAAAATTTCTTCGCAAGCTGATTCTGGAAGAAGCCGAAAAACATGGGAATGAGGTAAAAGCAAATGTCCTCTTTGAGCTTGACTCTGAAAATTTCGGGCTTGAAAATGAGGGCGAAATGTTGCTCCGCCGTTTTGAAGCTGAAATTGAAAATCTGATTCAGAATTTTTACAAGAAGAATGTCTGCGAATCTGGCCATGCCGTTCACCGCTCGTTTCTTGCCATAGGAGAAGAGTCACGCCGCCAGATTGAAGCCCGCTTGATTACAGAACGAAAAGACTCGCTCCGTGAGGCTCTGAAAAATGAATTGTGGACTTTTTCGGAGCTGCTTCTTCTCGGAGACCGTGATATTCAAAAGGTTCTCCGTGAAACTGATAACGGAACACTCGCAAAAGCCCTTAAAATTTCTGACTTCAACATTCAGGATAAAATCTACCGCAATATGTCAAAAAAGGCAGCCGCAAATCTCCGCGAAGAAATAGAATATATGGAACCAATCCGCCTGATTGATGCCCGTGCTGCCCAGGACGAAATAATACGGATTATGGCACGGCTAGAAGAACAAGGCGAAATTGTGCTTGTTCGGAATCGGGATGAAAGAATGCTAGAATAGAATCCGAATGGACGTGAGCAACGAAGTGAGAGCGAGGTAGAAGCGGTTCAGACACAGCCTTCACCGAGCCTCGCTCAACCGCGAAGCGGGCTGGAACGAGGGGGAGACTTCCCCCTTTTGTATTTCCTTACAGCCCCCTTTCCTTAAGCCATTTTTCTATGTGGTCGGCAAAATAGATGACCATGGGGATTTTTGCCGCGAGGAATTTTTTGTATTCTTCGCTTCCCACTACGGGCGTTCCGCCCGGCTCGATTGCAACAATTGCCGCCATGTTCTCTGTGTCGGTCTGCCAGCCAACCCGTCCGCCCTGGGAATGGGTGATGTAGATTGCTTTTTTTCCTGTCATTTCCCTTGCGTCTGAAAGGACTTTGCTCAAGACTTCGCCAAAAAGTTTTTCGTCATAGTCACCGGTGTTGGGTGTCATCTGACGAAAAAAACTGGTTCTGGGCTTTCTCTCCTTCCGGGAGAGCAAAATCCTTACGGAAAATATTTCACAGGGCAGAGCTATCTTGCGCAAGTCTCAAAAGAGCAGATTCCTGTCTTCAATGTGACCTTCGAGCCGGGCTGCCGAAACAACTGGCACATCCACAATGCAAAATCTGGCGGCGGACAAATGCTTATCTGCGTGGGTGGCCGTGGCTGGTATCAGGAAGAGGGAAAAGAGGCCGTGGAACTGCTTCCCGGAAGCGTGGTAAACATTCCCGCCGGAGTAAAGCACTGGCATGGAGCGGCCGCAGATTCTTGGTTCAGCCATCTTGCGCTGGAGATTCCCGGTGAGGAAGGCAGCACGACTTGGTGCGAAAAAGTCAGCGATGAGGATTATGGGAAATTGAAGTGATGGAGGATGGGGGAAGTCTGTCCACCTGAGAACAGGTTGTAGCGCATTGCACGAAAGTGCAATGCCGGCTATGAAGTGTTGCTAGTCTTTATCCATTTTTACGGTTCTCATCGTTCTTTGCATTAAAAGCAGCAAGTTCGTCTGTGGTCATTTGTTTCGTAAGATCAGCACTTTGCGTTATTGTTAATGTGTAGTCTCCGTCAGAAAGAGATATTGACTGGTCGTTGGATTCATCATCAGATGAATTTTCGTTTGAGCATCCAAAGAATGCACAAGTCAAAGCCATTGCGGCAAGAATTGCCACGATTTTAAGATTTTTTTTCATGTTTTCGGCTTTCAGGTTAAAAAAGAAACTTTCACAGGAAAAATTTGCCGAATTAACTCAATTAGACAGAACCTATATTTCTGGTTTGGAAAGAGGAAAAGGAAATCCAGCGGCAGACAGGCTTTGACACG